>OBJA01000034.1_pt1 | contig 142536 bp, 120 predicted proteins | sample 1519751 | NCBI WGS metagenome assembly OBJA01 (sample SAMEA3881238, study PRJEB22517) | soil metagenome | biome: lake sediment; feature: soda lake sediment; material: sediment, water from around vicinity | place: India | collected 2013-12-23 | depth 3 m
AAAAATTATGTATTCTTATTTACGAAAAATTATGTAGTTGTAATTACCGATTAGAACTAGGAACAATATTAAAAGATAGAGCGAGTAACAATGTTAAAAAATTAGACTCTGGTTCATTCCACACACAACACATTAGAGAACAATTAAATTTGCTAACTCTTGCGAATTTAATAATCATAGATGGCAACAATGTAATTCTTAATAAGGCAGAAAATCTAATCATTGATGAATTTATTAAAGAGTTGAACACACCTCTTAAATTCAATATATTCTCATACAATTTGAATAACGAAGATGAGAAAAAGCAAATGTATTATGATTGGTCTGAATATTTTGGGAAAATAGCAGTTTTAAATCCTGAAATTCTATCTACATCAATAGAGGCACTTCAGCGAGAAGAAATTGAAAAACCAAAAGTTGAAAAGAAAGGTGTTGACTACACTATTTTAGGAGATGAAGGAGAGGATTATGTATTTAATTTGGAAAAAAATCGAGTTTCAGTTTTTTATCCCCGACTAGTCAACAAGGTTTTACTTTTAGGAAAGCAAAGAGGTTTAGGATATGATATTTCTTCAATTGAAGCAGATGAAAACAAAGAAGAACCTGAATTTGCAAGATTCATTGAAGTAAAATCAACTAAAAGAATTACAGAACCTGACTTAAATGATAATTCTTGGACTGACACAGTAAATTTAACTAGAAAAGAATGGATTGCAGCGAAGCAATACCGTTCAGCGTATAATATTTATCGTGTTTACTTTACTCCAAATGCAACTATTGTTAGAAAAATAAATGACCCATTTGGAAAGAATGAACAAGGAACAATAACTGTTTTACCAACTCTTTACCGCATGGATTTCGGTTCAGAAAGTATTGACAAACAATATTAATTATGGAAAATAAAATAACAGTAGCATCTTTTTTCTGTGGTTGCGGAGGCTCTGACCTTGGTATAATTGGAGATTTTAAATTCCTCAATGAACGATATAAATCTTTGCCTTTTGAAATTACTTACGCATTAGATTTTGATAAATATGCAGTTGAAACTTACAATGCAAATTTCAAGCATCCTGCTGTTTGTGACGATATTAAAAATGTGGATATAAACAAAATTCCCGACTTTGATTTATTGGTTGGTGGCTTCCCGTGTCAATCATTTAGCACGGTTAATCCTACAAAAGACACAAATGATGATAGAGCAAATCTTTACAAAGAACTTGTAAAAATATTAAAAACGAAACAGCCAAAATATTTCATAGCTGAAAATGTTAAAGGCTTAATGACTCTTCAAAAAGGTTCAATTTTAAAAAAAGTAATAGCTGAGTTTGAAAGCGTTGGATATGATGTGAAATATAAACTTCTTTTGGCTTCAAATTTCGGAATCCCACAAAAAAGAGAAAGAATTTTTATTATTGGCACAAGAAAAGAATTGAAATTAAATTATCAATTTCCTCAGAATACTCATTCAGAGGAGAATTTATTTACAGAAAAGAAGTGGGTTCCACTCAAGATGGTCATTACAAATTTGGCAATTGAAGATGAAAAGTATTATTTCTCAAAACGAGCAGTTGAGGGAATGAAAAATGCCAAAAACAATATGAAAAGAGGTCTGTACCAAGATTTAGAAGGTCAATGCTTAACTATAACTTCACATTTAGCAAAAACAAGTTTAAATTCAAGAGACCCTGTTTTATTAGTTAAACCCGAACAAGAACTTTACAGACGATTTACACCAAGAGAAGCTGCAAGCATTCAATCATTTCCTGAAAACTTTATTTTCCCGGTGAGTGAAACACAAGCTTACAGACAAATTGGAAATGCAATTCCCCCAGTTTTGATGTGGCACGTTGCAAATGCTTTAGTAAAATGTTGTTCGGTTGAGAAAATGAAGGAAGTGAAAGAGAAAAAAAAAGAAGTTTTTAGTTAATGAAAGGCAAAGAATTAAATACAAAAACAGTAACTATCTATTTTGATAGTCCAAAATTGTTTGAAGTAAACAACATCAAGCCCTTAAATGGTATTGCAGGTTTGTACTTCATTTTTAGCCAATCTATAGAAATTCAATATCCTTTTCAAAAGTCCAAACTTTTGTATATCGGTATGAGTGAAAGAAGAACGAATAGCATTGGAAACCGTTTGTTAGGTCATTTTGATGGCAAGTCAAAAAATATTGGTTTAGTAAATTACAGAAAAGTTGAACCTTTATTTTTTACATACATCAATTTTGAAATGCTTAAAAGTTTATGGCAATTCAGAATTGAAGATTTAGAAAGTTATTTCATTTTAGATTTTGTTGAACAATTTGGTGTTTACCCTATTTGCAATAACAAATCGGGATTTGAAATTCAAAATCAAACATTAACTTCTAGTTTTAAAATTGACTGGAAATATTTTAAATAATGGCACTATGGAAGATAAAGTAAAATCCGGTAAAGAAATATTAGATGATTTTTTTGATAGCATTGAGGAAATAGAAAATGTTGATAAAGACATTGCAAAGATGTTGTCGAAACTTTATCAAGAGGATAAATTGACGGACACCAATGTTAAAAATGAACTTCAAAAGCTAAGAGATGGAAACAAAAATTAATACAATTTCCATCAAAGGAATAAGAGGTGCTAAAAACGTTTTAGAATTACCCCTAAATGGTAGGTCAATTGTTTTATATGGAGATAATGGAACAGGAAAAAGCAGTATATCTGATGCGATTGAATGGTTTTATACTAATCGTGTAGAACATTTATCAAGCAATAGCGAAATTGATTTAAAAGATGCTTTACGAAACTCATCTCTTAAAACTGATGATATTTCGGAAGTTTCGGTATCGTTTGTAAAAGAAACTGCCTTAAATTGTTCAAAATTACTTTTCAACAAACGAGATAAATTGATAACTGAGCTTTCAAATGTTAGTGATGATTTTAAAAATTACATAGAGGAATCAAAAGAAGAGAATCTTTTATTACGCTATCAATACCTTACCAATTTTATTGACAACACTAAAAGCGATAAGCTAAAATATTTATCTGATATTATTGGTTTTGGAGAAGTAACAAAGAAAAAAGAGGTTCTGAAAAAAAGTTGGAATTCGATAAAAACAGAAATTAAAAACCAAAATTTTGAAGCTCAAATAAATACTCAAAAAGGAGTTTTAATAGAAAAATTAGGAGCAGCAATTAGCCAAGAAGAAAACTTAATTGAGGTTATCAATGAAAAAATAAAGCCTTTAAAAACAGGCATTGAGGTTAAAGAAATAAAGGACATTGATAAGGTTTTAACTCACTTAAAAAATGCTACAAATAATAAACTGAATAAAGAGTTGGCGTTTTTAGAAAAGTCAAATTCAGTTATCAGTACGCTCAAAGCTGAAATAGAATTTATAAATACAGAATACGAAAAATACTATAATGAGTTTGAGATAATTGCCAATGATGTTGAAAGCATTATGCAAACATTTTTAGGCGAATTACTTAAAACTGGAGATGCAGTTTTATCTAAAAAATATCATAAAGACGAAAGTTGCCCGCTTTGTTTACAACCGAAAAGCATTGATGAACTTCGCTTAGAAATAGCTGAAAGGTTAAAAGAAATTGAAGAATCGACAAAGAAGAAAGCATCTTTTGATAAAGCGAAGCAATTAATCCAATCTATAACTGTTGAACGCATAAAAAGATTAGATACCATTTTTTCAGAGACACTAATCGAATCGGAAGATTATAAATACATCAAAACAGGGTTTGAAGACTTAAAGAAAAAAGTAAATGAGTTTCAAAAATCAAGTTTAGAAAAAGTTACTTCGGGAAACAAAATACCTAAAATCGATACCATCAAATTAGAATTAACTGATTTTGACTTTCAAGAAAAAATAACCATAAGAATCAAGCAAATACAAGACATTTTCAAAAAGGACAATTCAGCAGTTCTTTATTCAAATATTTCTGCTTCTAAGGATGCTTTTTTAAAAATTCAGCAATTTGATAAGCAGAAAATAATACTTGAAAAACAACAAAAATCGTTAGAGATTATTTACAATGAATTTGTGAAAAAGCAAAAAGAAGGTCTTGAAAATTTCATTTCAACTTTTTCTGGCAAAATAAATGAGTACTACCAATATATGAATCCTGGCGAACCTTTTCAGGACATTGCAATTGAAACTATTGGAGAAGAAGACGAATTAATAGGAATAACGATTAAATACAAATACAACGGAAATTGGGTTTTTCCTCCACAAAAATACTTTAGTGAATCTCATTTGAATTGCTTTGGAATTTCATTCTTTTTAGCTTCTGTAGATGCTTTTAACACCAAAAATAAGTTCATTGTTTTAGATGACGTAATTTCAAGTTTTGACTCCAACCATAGAAAGAAATTTGCAGAATTAATATTTGACAAGTTTTCCAAATATCAAATCATATTGCTTACTCACGAGGAAGATTGGTTTACAAACTTTGTAAGCCCGTTAGCAAAAACTAAAAATTGGATTATAAATGAAATTAAATGGTCAGAGGATAAGGGAACTCATTTTGATGAAGAGCCAAATGACCTTAAAGAGAGGATTGAAAAATGTATCGCAGAAAGCAAAATTGATGATTTAGGAAATCCAATTCGCAGGTATTTAGAGTTTTCCTTAAAGGAAATTGCGTTTAATATTGAAGCTAAAGTGGCATTTAATTATAACAGCACAAATGAACACAGAATGCCACACGAATTAATTACTCGCATAAAATCAGAAATTAAAATTTGCAGTTCAGAATTAAAAGACAAGTTTCCGCTAATAGATAATATTCTTGCATCACCTATTTTAAATAACTTATCTCACGCAAGTACATTCAATCCTAAAATTGGAGATTTAAGAGCATTTTGGAAAGACATTAAGGAACTAGAAGAAATATTTAATTGTGGAGACATTGAATGCAAAAGACCAATGGTATCACTTAGAAATTATGACACAGTTGCAAAGAAAATTAGATGTGGTTGTGACAAAACAAAATATGAATGGAAAAAAAACTAACCCACAGACATAAGCACATTTGCAATTCGCACAAGCCAACGCACAGACCAAAAGTTGCAAAAGAGCTTCACCTTTGCCACCCGAAGGAAAATTATTTTTTAAAATCCCTTCCCTCTAAAATTTTTAAAACAGCCAACACACAAGCCAAACAGAAAAGCAAAATGACCAATATAACACAGACATATCACGACTTGAAAAGAAAGAAGGCCAGCTTACAATCGAGTAGGCAGCCGACCCCGATAGTTCGGAGTCGGAGAACCTCTCACACCACCGTGCGTACGGGTCTCGTACACGGCGGTTCGGTAAGTCGTGGAGAAATAATCGTGTAAACGTTGAGCATAGGTATGTAGCCTCGTTTCTTCAATCTTTCTAGGGTAATAGTGGTTTTGAGTATAGGGCTTTGAGCTATTGCCCAGCCTAGACCATCCGGATGCCTTTGAAGGTATTCTTCCCACATGAGTTGTTTGGTTACACCTGTTTTCTTTAATTCCTTCTCCATGTATGGAAAAAAATCATAAACAGATTGTAGCTTCGGAGATAAATCTGGTTCTCCTTTACTAAACAGCTTTTCTAACTCTTCATCACTTTTGCTAGTAATGGACTCTATACTTAAATTGAGGATGTTGTATAGATTTATGTACTTTTTAACAGTATTACGCGAAAGACATAAATAACTACTAATAAACGATTTACTTCTACCTTGATGGTATAAAACTATGGTTTTTCTTACTTTACTCATTTCTAATTGTTTATTTGCCATACTACTGAATGTTTTTTCAGTAAAAGTATGGATAGAAAATATGTAAAGTCATCCTTTTTGTAGGGTGGTCAGTTTGAACCGGTAGACATGGTCACTTTCCTCCGGAATTAGGTGGTCAGTTTGAGCCGGTAGACCTGGTCATTTTGTTCCGGTTTAGGGTGGTCACTTTTACCGGTTTTTCCTATATATCCCCAGATTAATGATGTAATTGATAAAGTGATTGTTTTACATATCTTAAACAAACCTGATAAAATACTAAGACTGTTCTATTTTGTTAAAGGGGTGAATGAAAAAATTGACATAAAAGAACCAAAGATTAACACATTTAAACGAGAGGGGTATTATGTAACGGAATGGGGCGTATTGATGTAATAATGATTTTTTGTATATTTGTTTTAATAACACTCTATGTTACACAAATGCCAAATAGTATATGAAAACCACACGGTTCTTTTTAGCAGTATTCTTTATATTTCTTTACAATATTGTATTTTCTCAAATTAACACAAGTGTTTACGGGGGAGTTTTAGATTTTCCGGGGCTTGCAATTGAATATGTATATAACAATACATATAGTATTGATTATGGTATTTCTTATCGTTCTAAAAGGCGACCGGTTGCATTTGAAGACGGCAATTCGTATTATATATATACTAACTTTATGCAAACCATTTGTTTAAAAAAACAAAAAGCACATAAAAACAATCTGTTCTTTTATGGTTTGTATCTTAGATATTGGAGAGTGTATGATTATATAGAAACTCATAATCTTTCACTAGATCAAAAAATTGATGCTGAAAAAAATTCTACAAAAATATCTGATAAAATACATAAAATATCACTTGGTGTAACATCAGGATATCAATTATTTCTTGCTGAATCATTTTTTATTGGATGTACGGGCGGAATAGGGCTATCTCCTAAAAATTGGTATTGGGAAGAAGTTACGGATTATGGGAAACCGCCTTATATGAGAAAAGTAGGAAGTAATGAATTTATTGGATATCTAAATCACCTCAGTTTTATAGGAAGAATAAGTTTTGGATATAGATTTCTTGCATCAGAAAAATAACATCTTCTGGTCTTTTCATAAAAATATTACAGATAATCTGCGTCTATCCACGAGAAGCTTTTTTAAATTCTTCAATTACTCGTTTTCGAGCCATGGTATGTTCTACTATAGGCGCAGGATAGTCGGGAGTGCCGTATTCCGGCAGCCATGTTTGTATATAACACTTGTCGGGGTCAAAGCGTTCTTGTTGTGTGGAGGGATTAAAAACACGAAAGTATGGTACGGCATCGCAGCCGGTACTTGCAGCCCATTGCCAGTTGCCATTATTCGAAGAGAGCTCGTAGTCGGTGAGTTTCTGTGCAAAATACGCTTCGCCCCACCTCCAGTCTATAAGGAGGTGTTTGCATAAAAATGAGGCGGTAATCATTCGTACTCTGTTGTGCATGTATCCGGTAGTATTTAATTCTCGCATGCCGGCATCTACAAGCGGATATCCGGTTTTTCCGGCACACCATGCAGCAAATTCATCTTCCTTGTTTCTCCATGTTAGAGCATCATACTGTTTTTTAAAATTGTGTGTTACTACCTGTGGATTTTGATGTAGAATTGCCATAAAAAACTCTCGCCATATAAGTTCGTTACACCAGGTTTCATTATGCGTACGAGCATATGCAACAAGATGCCGAATGCTTACCGTTCCAAAACGGAGATGTTCACTTACTCTACTCGTACCCTGCACCGATGGAATATCTCGTGTGGCATGGTAGTTTGCAATAATATCAGCAGGAATGTGATAGGGAGTATATTCATAATCTGTTTTTTGAAATCCAAGTTCTTCTAAAGTAATTAGTGATTGTGATGCAAGGGGATAACAGTTTTTGAGCAAGGTTTCACTCGGAAATGGCTGTACGTGAGTTTCCGTATATTGTTTTTTCCATGTCTTTGCAAAATGAGAGTATACGGTATATGGTTTTCCGGTAGCCGAAAGCACTTCATGTGACTCAAAAATTACCTGGTCTTTACAGTCAACAAAATCAATATGTTTGCGTGTAGCATACGCCTTAATTTCCGCATCGCGTTGTGTTGCATACGGTTCGTAATCGGTATTCGTATAAATTGCAGATATTGCATATTGCCTTGTAAGTTGCTCAAACACATCACGCGGGGTTCCGTGAAATACAAGAAGGTCTGAGTTATATTTCTGCAATTCTTTTTTGATAGCAGAAAGGCATTGATAAATCATATCAACACGCCGGTCATACCTATCAGGTAATTGCGAAAGAATTGTGGTGTCAAAAATAAATATGGGCAGTACCGGCAAACCCGATGAAAGTGCAGCGTATAATCCCGCATTATCATTAAGGCGAAGATCTCTGCGAAACCAAAAGATGATAGATTTTTTCATATTTGAGAGGTACATGTATAGTCAGTTAGAAAAGGCATGTGTTTTTTATTCAAAAAAATCTTTTCTATTAACAGAAATGGTAAATATTTCTCGTCTGTCAAAATCTGCCCAGTATCTATATGCTAAATCTTCTATATACTCCCAATACTTGGGACTTAACAAGCCGTAGGTTTGTACACCATATCTAATATCAGCTTGCATTTGTTTTGCTATTTCGGGTTTAACTTGCATATATACGGTATGATTATTAGCCGTAAACGCAACGGTAGGAAATGTTAATACGGTATCAGAAACTGCCAGCAATCCTTGACCGATTGTTGCTCCGGTACTAATTTGAATTCCATCGTTAAAGCAACTCAATGGTGGTTTAATTCCTGCATAGGAGGTTGCAAACACGGCGTTAACTCCTACATTAAAATAGTCCAAAGCTCGCATTCCCATTTTTGTTCCAATTATTGAATATACCCCAATATGTCCATGTATTTTATTGGTAAGCACTACCGCTCGCCATTCTGCGGGACCGTATGTTTGATAGGTGGTATCAAAAAATTCTCGTATTCGTGGCTGATAGCTCTCAGCAGTATGTGGAAATTGCATAAACATTGACTGCTCTATAGTTGCATACGATTCCAGCAATTTCTGAATTGCCGAATGTATAATTGGCACAGGAATAGCCGCATGCAATGAAACTTCGGCAACAGTACCATGAGATGTTGGAGTAAACAAAATTGGATTCGTAATAAATAAAGGCACAAGATCATCCCATAGCAATAAGGGATGGTGTTTCCTGCGATTTTGCACCACAGTTTGCTGATGCGTAGCAACAATTTTTTGAGCATATACTGATACCGATTGCATGAGCAGCTGTTCAAACTCCGGAGAATAATACACGTCATCTCGTGTGAGCGAGACACAAAAAAGCGGAATCTGTGTTTGAACTATTGTATGATACGCCGCAGAATCTATCGTGTAATTAAACCCCGATTCTAAAGGAAAAGAATTATACCATACAATACGATCTATGTTTGCATGCAGATGAGGATTATTCTGTAAGAACTCCGCATAATTTGTAAGTGAGCCCAAAGCAACAAGCGTTATTGGTCGCCGGTAAGATTCTACCGTTTGTATGAGAAGATCCTGAGCCGACATAGGTGGTTGCACCCTATGGCTTGAGGGAGAGCCCCATACAACCGCTTCTGCAAAACTGTTCCAAGGAGGAAGCTGAATAGGAGCGTCCTGCCCTTGTCCCACCGGAATACCCTCATGATGTAAATCAGCTAAAAGATGAGAAACCTTTTGAGCCGCAGATGATGCATGAACCGAACCCGAAGATGAGGTTATTGCAAGCACTCGAATATCATGAATTGCCAAAAAAAGTGTAATTGCACGAAAATCATCTATTGCACCATCAGTATCAATAATAACATGATGGCTTGGTGTAGCTGAATGAGCATGTAGTGAGCAACTTGCACACAGAACACAGAGAAACAGAAAACATTTACGCAAATTGTTCAACATCTTTTTTTGATATTTCGGCTCCCGATAAAATAATAAGACGTTCAACCACATTTCGTAATTCACGAATATTTCCCGTCCATGGTAAGGTCTTTAGATAGTTAATAGCATCCGCAGAAAATTGTTTTTTAGGAATGCCCATATCTTTACAAATATCATTTGAAAAATGTTCTGCCAATAATGGTATATCATCGGCACGTTGAGCAAGAGAGGGAACTTGAATCAGAATCACACTCAAACGATGGTATAAATCTTCACGAAACCGTTTTTCTGCAATTTCTTCTTGTAGATTTTTATTAGTTGCAGCAAGCACTCGCACATCAACAGAAATATCTTTATCGCTTCCAACCCGAGAAATTTTTTGTTCTTGCAAGGCACGTAATACTTTTGCTTGTGCCGATAAGCTCATATCCCCAATTTCGTCGAGAAATATTGTACCGCCTTGTGCCTGTTCAAATTTTCCTAATCGTTGTTTTATAGCAGAAGTAAACGCCCCTTTTTCATGTCCGAACAGCTCACTTTCAATAAGTTCCGAGGGAATGGCAGCACAGTTAACCTCAATAAACGGACCCGAAGAGCGAGGACTTTTCTCATGAATATCTCGTGCAACTAATTCTTTTCCCGCACCATTTGGACCGGTTATAAGTACACGAGCATCTGTTTGAGCAACCTTTTCAATCATATCCTTAATCTGCTTCATAGGAGCAGACTCTCCAATCATTTGATATTTAGAAGATATCTTCTTTTTTAAAGAAACCGTTTCCTTTACCAATACCGTACGGTCTAGGGCATGTTTTACCGTAATAAGAATTCTATTTAAATCAAGAGGTTTTGCAATAAAATCGAATGCACCCATTTTAATAGCTTCCACCGCAACATCAATAGTTCCATGTCCGGAAATCATGATAATAGGAATATCTCCACGTTCAATAACCGCTTTTTGCAGAAACTCAACACCATCCATTTCCGGCATTTTAATATCAGAAAACACCAAGTCAATTTTATTATTTAGAAGCTTGTCTAAAGCATCTTTCCCGTTTTCTGCAGTAATAACAGAATGAGACTCAAATTCAAGAATTTCTTTTAAAGAATTTCTTATAGCACGTTCATCATCAACAACAAGAATAGTAGCCATTGTGTTATAATTTTTTAAGTAAATCTTCTTTTGAAATAGAAACTACACCCGGCATTTCGCAGGCAAGTCCCGCAGCAATATTTGAAATACGAGCTACTTCGTTATCCGGCAAGCCCGCAATAATACAAGCAGCCGCAACGCTAATAACCGTATCTCCCGCTCCGGACACATCTGCCACATGCCGTACTTGTGTAGGTATATGTACATAATCTGATTGATTTGCAATAAAAACCCCATGCTCAGAAAGAGTAATCATGAGACGAGAAATCTGTTTTTCTTGCATATATTCTAAAGCAAGTTTATAGAGTTCTCTACTGTTTTGCTTGTCGCATGTTTTACCAATACCCTCACAAAATTCTTTAAAATTCGGTTTAAATAATTGAACATGAGCATAGCATGAAAAATTTTGTTTTTTAGGATCTACAAAAATCGGCACCCCATGGTCTTGAGCATACGCAATTAGTTGTGTAATGACCGATTCAGTAAGCACCCCTTTATTATAATCTTGCAGAATTACCGCAGAAATTGACTCATGAGCAAGACAATGTTGGTATTCCTGCACAAGCGTATTAGTCATACTATCAGGAATAGCAGAATTCGGGTCTGTATCAATACGCAGCATTTGATGGTTACCACTTAACACCCGCAATTTTACCGTAGTAGTACAATTGTCCGAAGCAAAAATTCTTTGGTCAGAAATAGCCCGTTTTGCAAGCACTTCACGTAATTGAACACCCGCATCATCGGTGCCGATAATTGAAAAAAGTACTGGTTGTAATCCAAGTGCCGCAAGGTTTTTCGCAACATTTGCCGCACCACCCAAACGATGTTCCGTTTGAGAAACCCGTACCACCGGGACAGGAGCTTCCGGAGAAATTCTTTTCACATCGCCCCAAATGTATGAGTCGAGCATAACATCTCCAATTACAATGACTTTTTTACCCGCAAGTCCGTTAAAAATTGTAGAATAATCCATAGTATTATTTATTATTCAAACATACTAAAAAAAATGCAGAGTAGAATAAACACAGAGATTTCAAAATGCGAAAAATGATGTTTGTGTTTTATAATATATTATCATATTCTTTTTTTAACTCCTCTCATTCGTTGTGCTTATTTGCTTTGCAAAGTTCGGTTCTACAGCAAAAAATTAAAATGCCTTAACAATCAACCCAAACAGGGAGGCAGATTTTTTTTACTGCATAAAATTGGGTATATTTGGGATTCATCTACTTATTAGATAATATGGAACTTGGTATTATGCTACGTAAGAGATCTTTAAAAATGTAAGAAACGAAATGACAAAATATGATTATTATAATAGAGAAGAAAGAGCTTTATGTGCTCATCTATTCCGTCTATTACATGAGAATATGGATGAAAAATATGAAAGTCCTTTAGGTACGTTTTTAGAAAAACTTTCCACATCTCATCTAAGATTTAAAAATGGTCATCCTTCTTTAACAACATTAGAGTTTATGAATGCTTCTATCTATTGTGAAGCTTCCATAATTAGAGATGCATATCAAGACTTAAAACCAGATGTTACTTTGTTTATGGATAACTTGACTCAAATAATAATGAAGCAAGAACAGGTGAAAGATTGTCGGTTATATTCAGAACTTCCAGAGCTTTTAAATACCATAAAAAAAACTCATCCAAAACAAATTAGACAGAAAGCAAGTGCGAATAATATTCAATTAAGCAAGGAGGAAAACAAAGTTTATAGTGCAATGCAAGGAATGTTTAATGCAAAACCGGACCTTGTTATTATAATAGATAATGTATTACTTGTGTGTGAAGCAAAGCATACCGAATCATTTGATCAAGAACAATTACAGAGAACATGGAATATTGCCGAGGTATGGGCAACATTACTTTATAAAGACTTTGGATTTACAGAAATGCCGACATATACAGTTTTTACACTTGGGGCAACGTCATATAATCCTCATATTACCTGGAAAGATATTTCTGAAATAGCCGACAAAACATATAAAGAAAATGATCGAACAAGAATAGCGATTAAAGCTGGATTTGAACTTTTGAAACGAAAAAAATAGAATAAATCTGATATTAAAAATATTGTAAAACCTAAATTATTATGAAAAATCTCATTCGTTTTTTACCTCCAATTTTTATCTTACTTATTGCAATGCTTTTAAAGTTTGGTTCAGAATCTATTTCATACCTTACGCAAGATCATGCGACCTTATTAAGCAAAATGGGCGAAGTGTTATGGGTTTGTAGTATAAGTTATGGAATAATCTTATTTATTCGTGGCACAAAAACACGTTTTTTACGGAATTATGATATTGATATTTCTGATAATTTAAAAAGTAGAAAAGTTCACACACAATATAATATTCTTGAAAAAATACTTATTTCTATTGTTGTTATTATTTCTATTGCCGTAATACTCATGCTTTTTGAAAACTTTAGAAGAATGGGCGTAAGCTTATTTGCATCCGCAGGTATTGCCGGTTTAATTTTAGGTTTGGCAGCACAAAAAGTATTAAGCGGTATTTTTGCCGGATTGCAATTGGCAATTACACAACCTATTAGAATTGATGATGTTGTGATTGTTGAAAATGAGTGGGGCTGGATAGAAGAAATTAATCTTACCTATGTTGTGGTAAGAATTTGGGATAAACGGCGGTTGGTGGTTCCGTCTTCCTACTTTTTAGATACGCCTTTTCAAAACTGGACACGCACATCGGCAGATATATTGGGGACAGTTTTTATCTATACCGATTATACGATGCCCGTTAATGCCTTACGAACAGAATTAACTCGTTTGTTAGAATCTCATCCTGATTGGGATAAAAAAGTTAATGTATTGCAAGTTACCGATGCTCGCGAAAACACGCTTGAAATACGGGCACTTATGAGTTCAGAAACAAGCCCGAAAGCATGGGATTTACGGGTGTATATTCGCGAAAAACTTATTGAATTTATTCAAAAAGAATATCCGGAGTGTTTGCCAAAAACCCGTGTGCGTCTACAAGAAAAGTAGCACACACAATGCTTTTTGTAACACCTTAGTTCTCTAGAATTTTGCATCGGCATACATCTCTATAAATCTAAGGGCTTGAGCGTTTATTCTTGCTCATACAGAATAGATAAAAAAACTAGCCCGAAAGATTTACCTGCTACATAAAAAACTATATTTTTGCAAAACGCTGAACAAGCTAAAGATTCAAATAAAAGTAGATGAGTAAAATACAAGAAATTCTAGCAAAACGCATTTTGGTGCTCGACGGTGGTATGGGTACCATGATTCAAAAATACAGATTAACCGAGGAAGATTATAGAGGTGAGCGATTTGCCGATTCTAAAGTGTTATTACAAGGGAATAATGATGTATTATCTATTACAAAACCCGAAGTTATTTCTGAAATTCACCGGAAATATTTTGAGGCAGGTGCAGATATTGTTGAAACCAATACCTTTAATGCAAATAGAATTTCGCTGGCTGATTATGCCCAAGAAGATTTAGTTACCGAAATAAATGTGTGCTCGGTAAACATAGCACGTGCATTAGCAGATGAATTTACTGCTAAAAATCCGGAGAAACCTCGTTTTGTGTGCGGCTCAATCGGTCCAACCAACAAAACCGCATCTATGTCGCCTGACGTTAACAATCCGGCATATAGAGCGGTAAGCTATATGGATTTAGTTGCAGTATATGCTGAACAAGTTGATGCACTTATTTCTGCCGGGGTTGATGTTCTTATGGTTGAAACCGTATTTGACACACTTAATGCAAAAGCAGCATTATTTGCTATTGATTCGGTACAAAAACAACGCGGCTCGTCTGTTCCCATAATGATATCTTTTACCATTGCAGATGCAAGCGGAAGAACATTATCCGGACAAACATTGCGTGCTGCATTATATTCTGTTGAACATGCCCCTCTCTTGAGTGTTGGTCTAAATTGTTCTCTTGGAGCTAAAGAACTTGCTCCTTTTGTAGCAGAATTACACGAACATTGTCCGTTTTACGTGAGTGTTCATCCGAATGCGGGCTTACCAAATCAATTTGGCGAATACGACCAAACTGCTGATATTATGTTAGATTTGGTGCGTCCGTTTATGGGAAAATCAATGGTAAACATTATTGGTGGCTGTTGCGGCACAAATGATTCGCATATTGCAAACATTGCTCAAGCGGCACAACAATATTCGCCAAGGATACTTCCTACACCAAGCCCTAAAACTCATATGAGCGGATTAGAAGCATTGGTAATTGACAAAAGTGTAAACTTTATAAATATCGGTGAACGAACAAATGTGTCGGGGTCACGAAAATTTGCGCGTCTCATTCGCGAGAAAAAATACGACGAAGCTCTTTCAATTGCTCGAGACCAAGTTGAAAACGGTGCTCAAATTATTGATGTTAACCTTGATGATGCAATGCTTGAAACACAAGAAGAAATGGTTCATTTCTTACATTTAATTGCATCGGAACCGGATATTTGCAAAGTACCTATTATGATAGACTCCTCTAAATGGGAGGTAATTGAGGCGGGATTACACTGTGTGCAAGGGAAAGCTGTTGTAAATTCTATCAGTTTAAAAGAAGGCGAAGAAGATTTTCTCCACAAAGCAGCTCTTATACAAAAATATGGTGCTACTGTAGTAGTAATGGCATTCGACGAGCAAGGACAAGCCGATTCATATGCACGACGAATAGAAATTTGTGAGCGTTCATATTTATTGCTTACGCAAAAACTTCAATTTCCTCCCCAGAATATCATTTTTGACCCGAATGTATTAACTGTGGCTACCGGTATTGAAGAACATAACAGATATGCTCTTGATTTTATTGAGAGCGTTGCATGGATTAAACAACATTTACCTCATGCTAAAGTAAGTGGCGGAATCAGTAATGTATCCTTTTCTTTTAGAGGTAATGACACCGTGAGAGAAGCAATGCATTCTGTATTTTTATATCATGCTATTAAAGCAGGACTTGATATGGGTATTGTAAATGCCGGTATGTTACAAGTATATAATGACATTGAACCCGTATTGCAAGAAAAAATTGAGCGAGTAATTCTCAATCTTTCACCTGATGCTACCGAAGATTTAATTGAATATGCCGAACAGGTAAAACATAATACCTCAACAAGCACTCAAAAAGTTAACGAGTGGCGGCTTGCATCTCTCGAAAAACGATTAGAATATTCATTAATTAAAGGTATTTCTGAGTATTTACAAGAAGATTTAGAAGAAGCTCTCAAAACATACTCTCCTACCCTGAGCATTATTGAGCAGCCACTTATGGCAGGCATGAATGTAGTGGGCGAATTATTTGGAGAAGGAAAAATGTTTCTTCCCCAGGTTGTTAAAACGGCACGAGTAATGAAACATGCTGTTTCAATACTGTTACCATACATAGAGGCAGAAAAATCAGATCTATCTTCTTCGTCTTCCGGTAAAATGGTTATTGCAACCGTTAAAGGAGATGTGCATGACATTGGGAAGAACATTGTAAGCGTCGTGCTTTCTTGCAATAATTACGAAATTGTTGACCTTGGGGTAATGGTACCAATGGAAAAGATTTTAGATGCAGTTGTTGAACACAAAGCAGATATTTTGGGATTAAGCGGTTTAATTACGCCATCATTAGAAGAAATGATACATGTTGCCAAAGAAATAGAAGCACGAAACATGAAGATTCCTTTATTAATTGGAGGAGCAACAACCTCAAAAATACATACTGCCGTTAAAATTGACCCGGTATATTCCGGTCCGGTAATATATGTTCCTGATGCGTCTAAAAGTGCTGCAGTGTGCGGTAATCTAATGTCGGCTCAACGAGACACATATATAGCGGGAATTAAAAAAGAGTATGCAGATTTACGAACCACGTACTCACAAAGAAAAGTGCAAGATTTTTTGAGTTTAGAACAAGCTCGTGCAAATAAATTAGCGATAGATTGGGATGCAACAAACATTACCACCCCGTCTTTTATTGGCTTACATGTTGAGCGGTCATATCCTATTGAAGATATTATTCCATATATAGATTGGCAATACTTTTTTCACGCATGGGAAATGAAAGGAAAATATCCCGATATTTTACATGACGAGAAAAGCGGAACAGAAGCACAAAAGCTTTATGCCGATGCACAAGAATTATTACAAGAAATACTATCATCAAAAAAAATACAGGCACATGCTGTAGTGGGGCTTTTTCCGGCAAACTCAGTTGGCGATGATATTGAGGTTTATGCCGATGAGAATCGTGAAACACTCTTAGAACGGTTTTATCATCTTCGGCAGCAAACCGTTCGCGAAGCAAATAAACCAAATCTTTGTTTGGCAGATTTTATTGCACCAAAAGAAAGCGGGCTGCTTGATTATATTGGCTTTTTTGCCGTAACCGCAGGTGTTGGAGCCGATGAGTGGGCACAAGAATATTCAGCAAAAGGCGATGAATACAATGCTATTATGATTAAAATTTTAGCTGACCGTTTAGCCGAAGCATATACCGAATTATTACATTACAGAGTTCGCACCGAATTATGGGGATATAACAATCAAGAGAATCTAAGTATTGAAGAAATACTCAAAGAAACATACCAAGGAATTCGTCCGGCTTATGGCTATCCTGCCTGTCCGGATCATTCTGAGAAAGAGAAATTATTTGCCCTCTTAGATGTTGAAGAAAACATTCAGGTATCTTTAACCGAATCATTTATGATGCATCCGGCGGCTTCGGTGTCGGGAGTATTTTTTGCTCATCCGCAATCAACATATTTTGGCGTAGGAAAAATTAATGCGGAGCAATTAGAAGAATATGCCAACCGCAAACAAAAATCAGTTGCATATATGAAAACCATACTGCCAACAAATATATAGTGTTATCAAAAAACCTCCTGTCATGAACAAAAAACTATTTTTTATTATCGTAAGTATCGGCTTATTCTTTTCGTGCGAAGACCCCGATACAGAGTGCACCCGCTGCCATAGCATTAAAGAAGATATTGCAAGCGGAGAAATTTTAGAACGAAAAGATATTGGAATCAAATGCGGACATGAAATAGACAGTGTGCTTTCTATTCCTCCCGCAAGCTTAGGTGATGATTATCGATTTTATTACCGTTGTGATTAACCTCCTTTTTTAAACAGTATTGTCCGAAAAAGAAAAATTAAAAAGATTTCACCACTACGTGGCTGTTTCAAAAAGGGACGTTAGTCCTGAAATCTTTGTAAAATAAAAATATAAGCCCCATCAGAGGCACGTAGTGCTGATATCTTGCTGTTATTAGCATATTAGGTCATTGTATTTTTTTTATCGGACAACAATGTTTTTAAAAAAATTTTTTAACTGTCACAAAATATTATCACGTTCCTAGAGTTAGTGAACATATTTTTTATGTACATTTGATTTTCATATTTAACACATAATACCACATGAAACGCATTCTTTTAATTTCAGGACTTTTATGTATAGTGGGACTAGGGCTTTTATTTGCTTTCCAAACAAATAAAGAATATGTTCCCATAATAATTGAACGCACAGAGTTAGAAACATCTGTAGCTTCTATTCCTTCTCAAAAACTTAGTAACCCCGGTAAAATATTTATTCGGGGTTTTAATTTGTTTGTAGTAGAGCAATATTATGGTGTTCATATTTTTAATAATATTGATCCAACTAATCCGGTAAAACTTGGATTTATTAGAATTCTTGGTTGTACAGATGTTGCAGTACGCGGAAATATGATGTATGCCTCAAGTGCCGTAGATTTAGTAACAATAGATATATCTGATATAGCTAATGCGAAAGAAGTTGCTCGAAACAGAAATGTGCTTTCTGAACTTACCTCTCCCTTAGGGACTATTCCGGAACTGTACTCAAAAAGAAACAGACCTGAAGGAACCGAAATAATTGCATGGAAAACGAAATAATACTTTTTATATGAAACCATTTTCATCACTCCCTTGGCTTATTATTGTACTCGCTATTGTAACTGCGTGTTATGATGGTCCAACAACAAAAAATCATGATATAAACACAATTCCTTTTATGCCCGGCGTTAGCGGCAAAGGAGGGTCAATGGCACGCTTTACTATTGCCGATTCTGCATTATATGTGGTTACAAATAATCATTTACAAACCTATTCTATTGCTAATTCACAAGAACCGGTTCTTATTAATGATGAATATATAGCCTGGGATCTTGAAACTATTTTTAGATATGACACACTCTTATTTATTGGTTCGCAGTCTGCAATGTATGTGTATGATATTAGAAATCAATTTGAAGTGCAATTTATCTCCTCATATTGGCATGCAACTGCATGCGACCCTGTAGTATTTGATGGAACATATGCATATGTAACCTTAAATTCTGAGAATATTACCTGCGGCAGATTTACAAATGAATTGCAAATAATTGATATGAAAGACATTACGAATCCTGTATTAAGACAAACAAGAGAAATGGATTCACCTAAGGGCTTGGGCGTTGATGGCGATTTACTCTTTGTGTGCGATGGCAATAAAGTAAAAATATATTCTAAAACAAATCCACTTTCTATGACTCTGGAGAAAGAATATACCATGCACAATGCCTATGATGTAATTCCATATAACGGCTTACTTATAGCAACAGCAAAATCAGGTATTTATCAATATTCATATAATACAAACACATTTGAAATAACAGAATTAAGTCAAATTTTAATTGAATAAAACAAATTAACACCTACATGTATGAAAAAAACATTTGCGTTATTACTTCTTCTTGGACTCTCAACAGCAGTATTTTGTCAAGAAACCAGTTCGGTTTTAAAACCACCTTCTAATAAATATGTATGGTCTATTGTACCTCAACTCACCGCTAAAAGCGCGTTACGCTTCGACTGCGAATACCGAATGACTCCTATTTCCAGTATTGTTATTGCACCACGCTTATATGTAAGAAAACCAGATAATTGGGAAGGTCATTCAAACGACGGAAAAATGCTTGGCCTAGGCGGTGAAGTGTTTCATAAACTTTTTATAACCGAACCCGGAGAAGATAAACGCGGATATATTATGTACGGGCTATTATACAATTATTATGATGTAATTGCTATTGATGCGGTATGGACATGGGATAATGTTATGGGTTCTAATGTGCTTGTTGGCGACCTCACCGAACGACATATTGGTATTGGAAAACTTGGGTTAAACATTGCCGTAGGTATGGAATTCGAAATTTTACCTCGTTTTATTATTGATATTTATACCGGTGTTGGGGCTCGTTACGGTCACACTTTATACGGAAATAAGGATTATATCTCGAATCATACCGGCATTCTTGACATGGGATATACCGGTATTATTCCTATTCTTATTGGAAAGTTAGGTGTTGTTTTTTAAACTTGTGTTAAAAAATACGCAACTAAGATATCTCAAAGTACGGTTTGTATACTTTCTCTCAGTATATTTGTATGTGAATTGACTCATATACAATGACAGACAAAAAAAAATATGCAATAATTGTTGCGGGCGGAAAGGGAGAAAGAATGGGGGCAGACATCCCCAAACAATTCCTGTGCATTGCTAATAAACCTATTCTCCATTACAGTATAGATGCATTTTATGCTTATGACCCATCTATTGAAATTATTGTAGTACTTCCCGAACAGCATATATCGGTTTGGGAGGAGATATGTAAAGATCATAATCTTACTATTAGCTATACCATAGTTGCAGGCGGAACAGAACGATTTTATTCCGTTAAAAACGGATTAGCATGTGTTACAAAACCGGGCTTAGTTGCAATTCACGATGGGGTTCGTCCATTAGTTTCTCACAACGTAATTGCCGATGGATTTGCCTGTGCCCAAACATACGGTGGAGCAATTCCGGTAGTTGAAAGTATAGATTCTTTACGCTTATGCAAAGATGAAACGCACTCACCAATTAACAGAAATCAAATAAAACGTGTTCAAACCCCACAGGTGTTCCAAACAGAAGCATTGCTTAAAGCATATAATCAGGAATTTAATCTACAATTCACTGACGACGCCTCAGTATTTGAACATGCAGGTTTTTCTATACGGTTATTTACCGGAGACGAAAAAAATATTAAAATTACCAACAGCATTGATTTACTTATTGCAGATATTTATATACAGCAAATACTCTAACATTCCCCACACATAAACCTATAAACCAATATATCCACATCCAATGAAATTTTTTACTCCTCCATCGGAATTTACTAGCATGAATCCCTTTACTCTTCGGTTTAAAGAGAATTCATTAGAATCGTTATATTCCAGAGGATATGCAGAACGATTCATACGTTCGAATCGCTTATCATTAGTAATAAGTTTATTTTTATATGTTACCTATTCTCTTATAGATCTACTATTTTTCACAAAACATGTTCCCGAACTTACTCTTATTAGATTTGGAATTACAATTCCTTTGGGCTTAGCAGTTTTAGTATTTAGTTATATTCAAAAACCTATTACCTGTGGGACAAACATTTTTTCCATCCTCATTATAATTGCAGGTGTCAGTATTTCGTATGTATTTATTTATGAATATAATATAGTATTTTCCGCATCACTTCTAGGACTGATTGTATTTCATATTTATGCATTTAATCTTATTCGTATTACCTTTTTGAGGTCGGCTATAATAGTACTCTCATTATTTGTGGTGTCAATTATTTCAATAAGTTTTGTGCATCACTCAATGTATTCTTTGCTTGTATTGTTTTTTCTTACTATTAGTATGTTTTTTAGTGCCTATGCCGGTTATTTCTTTGAATTAACAGACAGAATAAATTTTTTAGCACAATATGAATTGTTACAAAAAAATGAGGCATACCATCGTTTACAAAAAGAATTAGAAAATATTGTTGACGAACGGACCCAGCAACTTCAAGTTACAAATATTGAATTACAGCATGCTAAGCAAAAAGCCGAAGAAAGCAATGCATTAAAAACGAAGTTTTTGTCTACGATTTCTCATGAAATTAGAACGCCGCTTACCAGCATTTTAGGATTCAGTCAACTTATTACAAAAACAAAAGAGCTCGAAAAGCAAGAAAAATATGTGGCTGTTATAGAACAAAGTATTGAAAATCTTCTTCAAATAATTACTAATATTTTAACTCTTGCAGAAATAGAAAGTAATAGATTAGAATCTTCCACTACCCATATACAACGAGCAGAATTTATACAAGAAGTAGAAGCAATTGCACAAAGTCTTATTAAAAAACATTCGTCAAATCTTCCGTTTACAATTCAATATGAGGAGTTTTCTGAGCGTACCATTTCTATTGGCAAATCTGATTTACAAACAGTCTTACAGCATTTATTTGATAATGCCATTAAATATACCCCTACGGGAGAATTTGGATTTTCATGCAAAATAAAAAACAACACAGAATTTGAATGTTGTGTATATGATTCCGGCATTGGAATACCCGAAAATCAGGTATCTGTTATTTTCGATTATTTTAGACAAGTACAACAAGACGACACCCGAACCTATTCCGGTATAGGTGTAGGACTCTCTATTTGTAAAGGACTTATACTAAATGCAAAAGGACGTATCTGGGTTGAATCTACCATAGGAAAAGGAACAAAATTGTTCTTTACGGTTCCTATTATCTTACCTAAAAAGTAACGTCTACACTTGATAGATATCACTCGCCTGCATCAATGTTTGTTTATTAGTTTGTAAAACCGTAATAACCTCTTGTATAGATGCAGAACGAATTACCACCGACGCTCTATTACCATCAGCAAACGCATATAAATAATCAATATTTATATCATGTTTTGTGAGAATATCGAGTGCTTTATGTAATCCTCCCGGTTCATTGGGAATAACCATACACGCAACTTCGGTAACCTGTACTGCCATACCTTTTTCTTTTAAAACCTTTTGAGCCAGCTCCGGACGACCAACAATCATTCTAACAATACCATAATCAGTAGAGTCGGCAATACTGAGAGCAGTAATATTTATATCATGTTCCGCTAAAATTTTGGTGATTTCGGTTAATCGTCCCGATTTATCCTCGAGAAAAATTGATATTTGTTTAATTATCATAGTATGGTCCTCCTATATTTTTCTATTATCAATAACACGTTTTGCTTTTCCTTCTGAGCGAGCAATAGATTGTGGTTCAACTAGTTTAATAGTAGCCGTTAATCCTAAAATATTAGAAACACCGTTTCTAATTTTCTTTTTAATATTTTCAAGATCTTTAATTTCGTCAGACCAAAAAGCTTCGGCAACCTCAACTTGAATTTCGAGTGCATCCAAATTATTTTCGCGAGTAACAACAAGCTGGTAATGAGGTGACGTTTCCGTAATTTCAAGTAAAATAGATTCAATTTGAGATGGAAATACATTTACGCCTCTAATAATAAGCATATCATCAGAACGTCCTAAGCATTTTTCCATACGCACTAAGGTCCGTCCACATTTACAGGTTTCTGCATGTAGGCGAGTTAAATCACGCGTTCTATATCGTAATAAAGGCATAGCTTCTTTAGAAACCGGGGTAAACACAAGTTCTCCAAGTTCTCCATACGGTAATACTTCTAAGGTTTCAGGGTCAATAATTTCGGGAATAAAATGATCTTCGAAAATATGGTTCCCTACATGATATTCACATTCCATAGAAACTCCCGGACCAATAACCTCACTTAAGCCATAAATATCAAATGCCTTAATTGGCAGTAATTGTTCAATTTCTGCCCGAAGCTCTTCTGTCCAAGGTTCTGCACCAAAAATCCCGGTAGTTAATTTAATGTTTTTAGGGTTTATCTGAGCTTTTTTAACCGCCTCACCTAAGTACGCTGCGTATGAGGGCGTACAAGCTATAACGGTAGCACCAAAATCTTCCATTAAGGTAAGTTGTTTTGCCGTATTTCCCCCTGAAATTGGAATTACCGAAGCCCCAATTTTTTCGGCACCATAATGTAAGCCGAGTCCTCCGGTAAACAATCCATAACCATATGCAATTTGAATAATATCATGTTTAGTAACACCTGCCATTGCAAGAGAACGAGCAACAACATCGCCCCACATATCAATATCATTTTTGGTATATCCAACAACTGTTGGTTTACCCGTAGTACCACTAGAAGCGTGTATTCTTACAATTTCTGATTGTGGAACAGTAAAAAGTCCAAAAGGATAATTATCACGTAAATCGGTTTTTTCGGTAAAAGGCAAATCTTTTAACTGAGAAACATCAGTAATATCTCCCGGTTTAATGCCTTTTTCATCGAGTTTTGCCTTATAAAACGGAACATGTTTATACACACGTTCAATCATAGCATTTAGTTTAACACTTTGGATTTTGTGCATTTCATCTCTACTGGCACATTCTATTTTTTTATTCCACATAGTACTGTCTTATTTTGAAAATTCTACACCTTTATTAAAGGCAGCAATATTCATTGCAACCACATCGGCTCCTTTTCCTGCAAATATAGTTTTAATTGCAGTAATATATGCATCATGAGAAATCCCTAAATAAGGAGATGCAGCTCCCAAAATAATAACATTAGTTACTTTAGAGCTTCCGCATTCGAGTGCAATTTTTTCAACATCTAAACAAATAGTTACCGTTGTTTTTTGTAGCTCGTCAATAATAGTTTGTTCTTCGGGGTAATTATTACAATTTTTAACCGGTTTAATTGCCGTAATAATTTTTCCGTTTTTTTCTAAAAACGGAATGTATCTAAGAGCTTCCATTGGTTCCATAGCAATAATACACTCCGCCTTGCCTTGAGGTATTAAATCAGAAAATATTTCTGAATCAGACAATCGCACATGAGCTTCAACAGCTCCACCACGCTGACTCATACCATGAACTTCTGCTTGTTTTACGTGTAATCCGCATTGCATAGCGGCATAGTCGAGAATTGCTGCAATACTTAAAATTCCCTGACCGCCAACACCGGCTATAATACAATTCTTCTGCATATTATTTATTTTTTTTATTACGAATAGCAACTTGCACACAATCTCTTTGAGCAATAATTACGGAAACTCCGTCATATTCAATTTCTTCTCTTAATACCGCAACATTATGCTCTTTATTTTTAGGCAGCGGCACAAGCATACGAATATGATTTTCTTCCACTCCTAATCCTTTACAAATATCAAATAATCTTCCGGTTCCTACCGAATCTTGTCCTCCGGTCATAGCCGTAGTTTCATTATCAGAAATAATAATAGTAAGCTTACTTTTATCATATACTGCATCAAGCAGTCCGGTCATTCCGGAATGAGTAAAAGTAGAATCGCCAATAACACCAATAGCAGGATGCAGCCCCGCATCTGCGGCACCTTTTGCCATAGTAATTGCGGCACCCATATCTACACAGGTGCTTATAGCATTAAAGGGCGGTAAAGCACCAAGCGTATAGCATCCAATATCAGAAAACACATGCTGTGTATTATATTCTTCAAGAATAACTTGTAATTCCTCAAACACATCTTTATGTCCACACCCCTGACAAAGCTGTGGAGGGCGAGGAACAACATGTTGTGCTTGTTCATATACGGTTTGGGGTTCAAATCCTAATGCTTGAGCACAAAGATTCGGATTTAACTCGCCCATACGCGGTAAATCACCGGATAGTCGTCCTTTAAAACTGATATTCGGAAAATATGCAGGTAATAACTCTTCATAGATAGGATAGCCTTCTTCAACAACCAGAATGTGCTCATATTTTGAAACAAAATCTCCAATAGCTTTTAGCGGTATAGGATACTGAGATATTTTTAACACACCATATTCCGCAGCGTACATATTTCTTACTTCCATTACATAATTATATGCAATGCCAAATGCAATTACGCCTATTGTTTCGGAGCCATCAATACGTTTTAATGTTGGTGATGATTCTGATAAGGCTACCATATCCTCTTGTTTTGCAAGAAGATTAGCATAGTTTTTACGTGCATTAGCAGGTAGTAAAATCCATGAAGCTTTATCCATTGCAGGATGTAACATATTTTGAGGATGTTCTGTTGAACGAACCACAATAGCACGTGAATGTGAAAGACGCGTAGTAATTCTCAGAATAATTGGCACAGAAAGTTTTTCGGAAATATCAAAAGCATATCTAACCATATCATATATTTCTTGCTGATTAGAGGGTTCGCACACCGGAAGGTATGCAAATTTCCCATACATACGAGTATCTTGCTCATTTTGGGAAGAATGCATTGAGGGATCGTCGGCAACTAATACTACCATACCCCCTTTACAACCGGTAATAGCAGAGTTCATAAAAGCATCTGCAGCAACATTAAGTCCAACATGCTTCATGCAAACAAGAGCTCGTTTTCCGGCATAAGACATCCCAAGAGCAGCTTCATATGCTGTTTTCTCATTCGACGACCAATTTGACCGAATGTTTTTTTGGTGAGCAAGCGGTGAGTTTTGAATATATGCGGTAATTTCTGTTGAAGGTGTTCCGGGATAAGCATATACTCCCGAAATTCCGGCATCAATAGCAGCAATTGCCACTGCTTCTGCTCCAAGTAATAATTCTTTATTCATATAGATTCTATTTTTCCTTTACACTCTCTTACTATACACTAAACCTGGAGATTACAAGTAATTAAGGATTACTTTTTAAGCTTAGATAAACATAATTAAATTACAGTACCATGTTCTAAACTACAAAAATGAGATTTTTTTTTGAGATTTTTAAAACGATGATTTATTATATTCCGCATAAAAAAACCTGTTTAAAGAATACCTGTTTAGAGGGGGGGGGTTTGATAAAAAAGAACATCAACTAATGAGCTTCCAGCCAGTTTTTCCCAACGCCTAATTCTACACTCAGGGGCACTGATAGTTTTGCCGCTTCTTGCATGCCGGTGTAGATAATTTCTTTCATTATTTCTAATTCTTCTTGAACTACATCAAAGTTTAGTTCATCATGAACTTGCATAATAAGAGAACTTTGCAGTTGCTTTTCTTGCATTGCAGTAAAAATTCTAATCATGGCAATTTTCATAATATCTGCTGCAGTGCCTTGAATAGGGGCGTTAATAGCGTTTCGTTCGGCATAGCCCCGCACCGTTGCATTTTGAGAATTAATATCGGGCACATACCGTCTCCTTTTGTATAAGGTTTCCACATATCCTTTTTCGCGAGCCATTGCAATTTGAGAATCCATAAAACTCTTTACTTTAGGATAGCTGCTGAAATATCCGTCAATTAAAAATTGAGCATCATTTCTTGAAATGCCAAGTGATTGTGATAGCCCAAAGGCAGATGAACCATACACTATTGCAAAGTTTGCTGATTTTGCTTGACGGCGTTGTTCCGGGCTAACCTCATCTAAAGACAGCCCAAAGATTTTTGCTGCTGTTGCAGTATGCACGTCTTCATTATTGGTGAAACATGCAATAAAATCCTCGTCTCCACTCATATGTGCTATAACTCTGAGCTCAATTTGAGAATAGTCGGCAGATACAAACACATGCTTATTATCGGAAGGGATAAATGCTTTTCTAATTTCTCGTCCCTTTGCCGTTTTTATAGGAATATTTTGAAGATTCGGATTAGTAGAACTTAACCGTCCGGTTGCTACAACTGCCTGATTAAAAGACGCATGTATTCGATTCGTGGGAGCATACACAAGTTGAGGCAATGAATCAACATAGGTTGTAAGGAGCTTTTTAAGTTCTCTATATTCCAGAATAGCCGGAATAATAGGGTGTTTATCAATTATTTTTGTAAGAACATCCTCTCCGGTTGCGTACTGCTTAGTTTTCGTCTTTTTTGCTTTATCGGTAATTTTGAGTTTATCAAACAAAATCTCTCCCAGTTGTTTAGGCGATGCAATATTAAATTCTTCTCCAGCAAAACTATAGATAGCTTTTTCAATATTCTCTATTTCAGAGCTTAAGGTTGATGAGAAATCGGCAAGAGCATCAGTATCTATACACACCCCGGTACGCTCCATAGTACTGAGCACAGGAATTAATGGGATTTCAATGTTCGTACATAAGTCATACTGATTTCGTTCTTTGAGTTCTTTTTCAAGAATATGAGAAAGTTGAAAGGTAATATCGGCATCCTCACAAGCATATTCTTTTGCTTTATCTAAAGGAACATTTCTAAACGAGCCTTGATGTTTTCCTTTTTTTCCAATAAGTTCTTCTATATGAACCATTTCATAATTAAGGTACTGTTGTGCAAGCGATTCAAGTTTGTGTCGTCCTTCTGGCTGAATGATGTAATGTGCCAATAAGGTGTCAAACAATTCCCCGCTTACATGAATGTTGTAATTAGCAAGTACAGAAATATCGTATTTCAGATTTTGCCCTATTTTCTTAGCTTTAGAAGAAAAAACAGGAATAAATTTTTTCGCAAGTGCGTGAGCTTCTTGTTGTTCTACCGGAAAGGGAACATAATATGCTTTATGAGCTTCCCACGAAAAGGCAATGCCGCATAATTCAGCTTCAAGCGGAGTTAGAGAGGTAGTTTCTGTATCAAAGCAGAAGGCATCCTGTTTTTGCAAATCTTGTAGCAAACGCTCTAGCAAACTCGGGGTATCAACAATATAATATGAATGAGACGTAGTTTCAATGGTTTCATGGAGAGAAGTGTATGTTTGTTGATTTTCAACAGGTTCCGCAAATAAATCTAATTGTTGTGATTGTTGTTGTTTTGCCGGAGCAATCTGTTTTTCGACTTGAGGAGCTTGAAATATACGTTGTATCAAGTTTTGAAATTCTAATTCCTTAAACTTTTCTTGTAGAATACCTGCGTTAAAATCCTCTCTTTCAAAGTTATAGTCGGAGAATGAAACAGGCACATTAATATCAATTGTAACGAGGTTTTTAGAAAGAAAAACTAGATCTTTATTATCAAGTAGTTTTTCTTTTTGTTTACCTTTTAGTTCTTCAATATGCTCATAGATGCCCTCAATGCTCTCATAATCAGCAATTAGTTTCTTCGCTGTTTTTTCGCCAATCCCCGGTGCTCCCGGAACATTATCGGAGCTGTCGCCCCAGAGTCCGAGTATATCAATTACTTGCGAAACTTGTTTTACATCAAATTTTGCAAGCACCTCCGGAATACCCAGAATTTCAATACCACCGCCAAAACTTTTTGGTCGGTACAGTAAAATGTTTTCTTCAACAAGTTGACAATAATCTTTATCAGGCGTTGCCATGTATACGGTAAAACCTTCTCGTGCAGCTTGTTTAGCAAGCGTGCCTATTACATCGTCTGCTTCAAATCCTTCTACTTGAATAACCGGAATATTAAAACCTTGTATAATATCAATAAGATGAGGAATAGAAGCACGCAAGTCTTCAGGAGCTTCTTGTCGGTTTGCTTTATATGCTTCATACATATTGTGCCGAAAGGTTTTGCCTTTTGGGTCAAACACAACGCCTATATGACTCGGATTTTGGTTGCGTAATAATTCAAGTAATGTGTTAACAAATCCGAATATTCCGGAGGTATTAACCCCTTGCGATGAAATTCGAGGGTTTTTTATAAATGCGAAGTATGAGCGGTACAACATTGCGTGACCGTCTATTAAAAATAATTTTTTTTGTTCAGACATTGAGTATTTGTATTGATATTGTACAAATATAAGAAATGCAATGGCATTTTTGGCTTGTACGATGTGTTTTTACTAACAGGATTAAAACAGAAAAAATGCCTTAAGCAATAGTTTATATAAATCTATTATATTTCTAACTATCTGCATATAACCATGCATCTTTAAAAGATGGAATATTCTTTATTTTTTCTAAAGAAGACAGAGCTATCTCTCGTGATTCATATAAAGAGATATATACTCTAATGCGAGAGTCTCGTATTACAACTCCGGCCTCATGTGATTGAGCTCTGAGTTGATTTGCATATGCTTCGGCTCGACTTTCGTCGCTAAAGCTGCCAACGATTATGAAAAATTGCGGAAGATCTTCTGCAGGCATTGCCTCAGCAGTAATTTGCGCTGGTTCAGTAAGCGGTATTTCGGGCTCAATTATTTCTTGTTGTTCCGGATATGTTTGAGCATAATCTTGAGGCGGTGTTTGAACCGTTAATGGAGTGTCATATACTACATTAGAAGGTTCCGGTTCGGAAAAATGTTTTGATGCTAAACTCGGACTTGGTTTTAAAGGATTAGAAGCATCAATCCGCACTTCTGTGTTTCTAAAAAAGTTAATTACACTTGCAGATTGAGGAAGATGTATAATATTGGGAATCAATATTAAAGCAAAGATTATTGGGAGTGATAAAAAAACAGTTTTAGCTATTTTCTTTTGAATAGAGTCAATCTTCCCCCCATGTTTTTCTATTGCCTTCTGAAGAGCATCTTCTTTTGGTATAGCATGCACATGAAAGCTTCGTAGCCCATAAGATGCCAATAAAAAGTTTTTATCAGCTTCTTGTTTTAATGTGAGCAATCCGTCAGAATCAACTAACAAATCGCCAATGCCCGAAAAATGCACAATTTTTTGTGCTTCAAGTATCTCTTTTGTCTTGTCAACAAAATCGTGAATTTCTTTTTCGGCTTGTTCTTTAGAAAGATTGTAATTGTTGCATAATGCATCGAGCAATGAAGTGTCGGTTGAGTTAACAGACGCATTAAATGCAATTATTTTTTGGGGAGGCACAAATTTTACATGGTCTGATTTAATAATTCGTGCCGGTTGATATTGAGAAACAAGACTCCCTAATCCGGGTATTGTAATAAAGTCTTTTGTGAATAAGAGTTCTTGAATTACAATTTCTAGTTTCATGTATTTCTAATGTTTACACAAAACTAAATTCTCAAACTTGTAATTTAAGTATTTTTACCTGCTAGTTATCACAGATTTATCAACATGCAGGGAGATTTTAACCTATTTGTCTCAATTTGCAAGTATGTCTCGTTGATTTTTCTCTCTCGGTAATTATTTAAATCCTTCTCGTCTATTCCTATCCCTCGGGAACCTCGTCATTCCGGGTAAGACTTTCTTTGAAACCACACGATACGCTCACGCTAATCGTGCAGCTGGGTTGATATTTTTTTGCAAGAAATAAATTAATGTTCTAATCAATATCTCGTAGAGATAAACTGTTTGTAGGATATTGCATTTCACATATAAAACATAGCTCCGTTAGGAGTGTCCTCATTTTTTTGAAAAATCCGTTATAATATAAAATATACATTCAAATGGTATGATTAAGGTCACTCCTATGGAGTTAAGAATCACTCTTTAATTAGCTCCCTATAAACAGAATGCTCCTATGGAGCATGAATAATCTTGCAACAAATTTGATTAACAAAAATGTTAAATCAACCCGAAATATTAACGGATCCCATAAAACCTAACAATGATTCATACATAACAAAAAAACGCTGAAACAGATTTGTTTCAACGTTTTTATATTGAATACATTTAGAATCGTTAATTTCTGTTTGCTAACATAGAGAGTAATCTCAGTATTTCAATATATAACCAAATTAATGTAACCATTAATCCGAATGATGCAAACCATTCCATTTTTTGAGGAGCTCCGTTTTTAACCCCGTCTTCAATAAATTTAAAATCTAAGATGAGATTAAGAGCAGCAACGGTTACAATTGCTAAACTAATAAGAATGCTGAGCGGTCCGCCATTATATAAAAATGGAAGTCCACCGCCGAATAAGCTTAAGATAATATGAATGAAGTACATAAGTGCAATTGCTCCTGTTGCAGAAACAACACCCATCATAAATTTTTGAGTTGGTTTTATAATTTTGTTTCTATATAAAAGAAACATGAGCAAAAACACCCCAAATGTTAATGCAACAGCTTTCATTACTATTCCCGAATTTCCTGTAGCCGCACCGGTTTCTGTTGTGAGAAAACTAGCTTCAATAAACGCAGATAATCCGCCTAAAAACAATCCTTGTGCAATTGCATAGATGGGAGCGGTAATATGTGCCCAATCTCGTTTAAAAATTGTAATAAGTGCAAAAATTAACCCTATAAAAAAACCACCCATCATTAAACCCATTACAGATGTGTTTCCTTGAAACACCATATTCCAAGTAACTGATGCTGAAACAATAACCAAGAGCAGTAATAGAATACTTTTATTCATGGTTCCTTGCATGGTCATTACACCTTGCGATGCAGAATATGCAGAATAATCTGCTTTTGCAAAAACCGGATTTGAAGACTTACTAAACATAGATACAAATTTAAAAGTTAAAAACTGATGTATTTGACGTGTAACATAGGAGTTTATTGCAACTATTAGCAATAATTCAACACATGTAACATGTCGTTTGCCTGAAGCTCAAACTCTGTTCCTTTTACACTGCTTATAATACGTTTGGTGGCATCTTGAATGGGCTTTTTTAAGCCGGGATTTCTAAACGCAACCTCCTGAAATGCGTTCTGTACTGCATTTCTTACAAAATAGCTGGGATGTGTAAAGTCTTTTTCATACAGAGGTAAAAACTTTACAAGGTCTTGAAAGCTGACATGTTTAAGACGATTTGCCACTCTATTTCCAAGCATGTATCCTGTCATTTTGACAAATTCTCGCTCGTCTTGCATCCAGAGATATGCTTTATCTATTGCCTGTGGAATATGTGCCAATAAATGTAATGAAGCAATTTCTACTAATTCATGATTTGAAAAAGAATACACCATTTCATTAAGCTCATCGTCTGAAATTACTTGGGGATCTGCCAACATTAGGGCTAGGAGCTTTGCTTCTCTAAAATCTTCTTTCCATAATTTACGAGCAACTTCTTGATTTTTCCCGGTTCGCTTTGCAAATTCATACAAAATTGCCGATGACACCCCGTAAATCATGTTGTATTGTAAGCCCCTACATGTAAGCATGTCTGCAACTTCTCCATCTTGATGATGGGTAATAAAATGAATTGCTTCAGAAAATGTTTCTTGCATAATATGTTCTCTCTAATTTTTGCTATAAAAATAGCAAAAGAATATGATTTTATTATTTTAGTTTTTGTATTTTTAATAGATTTTTTTAAAAAGTATATGGATTCTATCAGGTATGGGCTTTCTTTAAGCGGTGGAGGTGCTCGAGCAATTATTCAATTAGGGATTTTACAAGCATTACACGAAAATAACATTCGTCCTTCGGCTATTGCTGGCACGAGCATGGGTGCTGTTATTGGGTCATTTGTTGCTGCCGGATTTGAGCCAAAGCATATTCGTGATATTTTTAAAAAACATATTGATACGCTCTCATTTTCATGGTTATCTCTTATTTATTCTCGTCATAGAAGTTTAACGGCATTATTAGACGTGTTACAAGAAAACATTTCTGCCGATACTTTTGAGAGCTTATCTATACCCTTATATGTGTCGATTACAAATCTCAATACCGGAAAAAATGAGATAGTATCATCCGGTAGATTGTTTGATTTTATAATAGCTTCGGCCACAATTCCAATATTATTTAAACCAAAAATTATTAATAAAACCTATTATGTTGATGGGGGTGTTACTAATAATTTCCCTGCTCGTGTATTGCAGGGTAAGGTTGATAAAATTATTGGTATTCACGTAAACTACATTGAACCGGTTGAAAGTTTTGATGGCATTGTAGATGTTGCTGAGCGACTATACCAGGTAGGAATCTATAATACGGTTCATCATAAAATTCATTTATGCGATTATTTTATTGATCCTCCTGAAGCTCGCAAATTCAACACGTTTGATTTTGAGCAAATTGATGATATATATGCAATCGGCTATGAACTTGGTGGTCCTTTTGCCGAGAAAATTCTATATGATCCACAAAAACATCACGTTTTGTAAGTTTGCACATCTCGATGAATATTTTTAGAAAAATTTGTACTTTTTGTTGTGCATGTATTCTTAAAGATGATATAGAATTCGGGTATCTAAATGTAATACCGCTTTGGGCATTTGGATGCAACTATTAACCTGAGTTCGGTTATTTCTTAAAACTCAATGCCAATAACAATTACGTCGTCAATTTGTGGACGTGTTCCTTGCCATTCGTCAAATTGTTTACTTAATTCTGTATGTTGTTCTGCTATATCTAAATGAACGGTGTTTTTAAGCAGAGAATGAAAACGATTTGAGGTAAAACGTTCATCTTTTTCTCCACCGAATTGGTCTATAAATCCATCACTGCATATAAATATTCTCATACCTTTAGATATTGGTATTTCGGTTTGTGTAAAGCTGAGGTTTTGCTCTTTTTTAATACTATGCATTCCTCCAATTGAAAATTGTGAGGTTGCGTAAATTTTAATCTCTGAATCTAGTATTGTTATAGCTTTTTGACCGGCTCCGGCAAAGAGTAATTCTTTTGTTTTTGTATTGTATCGGAGTAATGAAATATCTAAACCATCTTCTTGCTTACTGTCTTCATCATATTGTTTTAAGGTTTGTATTATCTCATGGTCGAGCCGATTTAAAATATCTTGAGGTTCATATATATGTAGTTCATTAACTATTTGATTTAATAAGGTGTTACCAACCATACTCATAAATGCTCCGGGGATTCCGTGTCCGGTACAATCAATAGCCGCAATAAATGCAAAATCTTTCTGCTCAGCAAACCAGTAAAAATCGCCACTCACAATATCGCGTGGCAAATAGTAAATAAAATGTTTAGGAAAAATATTTTTGATACTTGCTTCTGTGGGCAAAATAGCTTTTTGAATACGTGTTGCATAGTTTAAGCTATCTGTTAATTTTTGATTTTTTTCTTGTAATAATTCGTGTGTTCGCTCAAGTTGATGATAGGTTTCTTCTAACTCTTTTCTACTTTTTGATAGGAGATTAAATGCTAGAGCTTTTTGGCTAAATTGCCGATAGAGCATAACAGAAAAGGCAAGTATAAGAAGTGCAACAATAATTACAATAATTAATAATACTCTTTGTTGCGTTCGTTTTGTTTGTTCTTCTCTAATTTTAAGTTCTTGTATTTCATTTATTTGCTCAAGCAACCTAATGTTAGACTCAAATTCTAATTCGGCTATTCTACGTAGTGTTCTATCTTGTGCCAGACTCTCTTGTATGGTATTATGTAATTCTAAATATGAGAGACTTTTTTGAAAATTTCCTACTTTTTTATATATGGTATATAAGCTATATGATATATGCTCTACTAAGGTATTTTCTGAAATGTTTTGTGCAAGTTCAAGAGCATCTGTAAAGAGAGATAAAGCTTTAGTATAGTTACTCTGATTCACAAAGAGTTCTGCCATATTATGTTTTGTGTATGCCATTCCGCGTATGTCAGAAAGTTCAAGCTGTAGAGCATATGCCTGCTCATATTCTTTTAATGCCTGCTCAAATAGAGCTTGATCTCGAAATAAATTGCCAATGTAATTATGAATTCGAGCAATTCCGGTATTGTTTTGTAAATCAATATATATTGATTTTGCTTTTGTGTAGTATTCCAATGCCTCATTATACAAGAGGGTGTCTTTATAGGTAATGCCAATACGTTCATATAATGTTGCAATATCCGGGGTGTTACCAATTTCTTTTTGCATACCTAGGGCAAGCATATAGTAGGTAATTGCTTGAGAAAATTCCTTATTATTTTTATAAAGACCGGCAATAGCGGTAAGGGTTAGGGCTTCTGCAACTCTGTTTTCTGTTTCTTTACGCAGTTCCAATGCCATAGTATAGTATTTTAATGCTTCATTGAAATTGCCTAAATCTCTATGTACTGTTGCCATATTAAAGCGTGATGCCGCAATATCATTTTTGTTTCCTAACTCAATGCGTATCTCAAGTGCTTTTGAGTAGTATTCTTGTGCTTTATCATATATCCTTAAATGAAAATAAAAGTTACCGATATTATGAAGCGTATTGGCAATGGTTTGTTTATTTCCAATAGTTTGTTGAATTCCTAATGCTTCTTCATACGCTTGTATGGCATTGTCAAAATTCCCGGCATTTCGGTAGGTGTCGCCAATATTATTTAAGCTCGCTGCTATTGCGGGTTGGTCATTGAGGAGCTTACGAATTTCTAAGGCAAAGTAGTAGTATGTAAGAGCATCAGAAAATTGTTTCATATGAAAATACACACTTCCAATATTATGATAACTTACCGCAACCGCTTCTCGGTCTCCTAAGGTTTCTTTTAGTCGCAGAGATTGGTTATGAAACAATAAGGCAGAGCTAAAATTTCCCATATCGCGGAAGAGTATTCCGGTGTTATCAAATATTTTTGTTTGCATTTCGGGTGTAAATGCAAATTGAGACGCTTCATTATAATAGTGTTTTGCCGAATCATATTCCGCTGTTCGGTGATATATGTTTCCAAGCGTAAAATAACTATCACTTATAATTTCAGCATCTCCGCTTGTTTGTGCAAGCCCTAATGCCCGTTGTGCATGTATAAACGCCTGTTGTGGCGAATTTTGAGATTGAGCATGTGCTAACTGGAGTAGTATATTTACTTTTTCTGTGTCGTTTCTTGTTTGGGTTAAAAGAGCTTCTAAACTATCAATTGTCTTGTTTTTTTGTGCAAAAACAGAGATTTGCAGTAATAAAAAAAGAAGAAAAGTGACACGATACATACAATCCGGTATTTAAAACAACTACAAGGCAAGGTACAAAAAAAACTTGTATTCAGTTTTACATTTGCAGCGTATGTTTTAATTTTTTATATCCATCGGTACTGGCACGTAATGATGCTCCACTTTTAAGTATTATACTATAATTTTGTTTTTCATATAATTGAATACTGGATATAGCATGAATATTTACAATGTATGACCGATGTATTCTCACAAAAGTATGTGCACATAAATGTGATTGCAGGTACTTCATTGTGTAATCTTTTATATATTTCCCCTCGGTAGTGTATATCATTACATAATCACCTTCTGCTTGAATATATTCAATATTTTCTACCGGAAACACATGAATTTTCTGCCCGCTTTTTACGGTTATTCTTTGTAATATATCTGTTTGTTCTTGAGGATCTTCTTCCGGAATATCAGGATTTTCTTCCTCTGCTTCTAAAATATGTTGAGTATTGTGAGCAGATTGTTTTTTATACATGATTGCAAACAAAACAAGCATACCTATACCTGCTTTTAATGGTATAAGGGTTACAAACACTCTAAAAACATCAATAGAAAAACTTAGAAAAAGGATACAATACGTAATGATTATCGATATAATAACACATATTGTAAATCGAATAAAAACAGGGATGCTATTTTTGAGCGTGATTGTTTCTGCCGGAAATTTTAGTATTCCAATTATGTTGAGAGCATACATTACAAATGAATAAAGAACCACCGTAATAAGTCCATCTATTACTAAAACCCCATAAGAAAGAGGAGTAATAGGATAGAGCATTCCTCCATACACTACACTTACTGCAATGAGGATTGCAATAAGCGTAAGTATTTTAATTGAATGATATATACCTAGATATCTCATAGGGTATTAATTTCTGATTTCGCCACCGCCAAATACCACTTTACCCGAAATGAGTAATTGTTTTTGTGATTCTATATCGTGTAATTTAGAATGACGTTTGTCTTTAAATTCACAAAAAGATGTGTGTAAATTGGTTTTAATATTCCAGTCTTCAGGAACTAAAATTGTTATTTCTCCAAATGAAACATCAAGGTGTAATTTAGTTTCGCCAAGCGGAATATCGGTTTTTCTAAGATCTATTGTCAATTCCCCAAATGAAACAATAAGGGTTCCTCCTTTAAAAATCGGGTCTAATAGAATATGTTCGCTACTTTGGAATGAGCATTTTTTATAAAAATAACCATCTTTCGTTTCACTTACATAGGAATCTCCACCTACGTATGCACCAAAAAAATATTCATGTTTTTTGTCTTGATATCTGCTTATAATCATATGTAGCACTATAAGTAATCCACCAATAATAAGTAACACAGGCCAATAGGTGCCAAAATAATTATCGGAAACAGATTGAATAAAACTATGTGGTACTTCTGCTACACGAGGAACAATAAAAAATCCTCCAACACTAATAAATAATAGAGCTGCAACTAATCGAGCTTTTAAAAGCTGGTATAGTCCAATAAAAATAAGTACCATTTGCCACGATATAAATACGCGACTATAACCGGCTGCAAATAATTCTAACTTTGCCATTAAAAGGATAGCTCCAACTCCTATTAAAAAAAATGCAAACTTAATTCCGTCTGATTTGCAACAAGATTCTGTAGAATGTGTTTTCATTGTGATTCATTTTTAAATTAATACTGCAACAAAACTATTGATAATGAATGCAGAGAAATAGAGAAAATCTGTGAACGTCTTATTTTTTTCGATAAACATATGATTATTTCGATAAACAAAATTCAAATTCATGTGCCGGATATTCTTTTCCGTTTATAATAATACTTACATATTGTTTTCCCGGGTAATATACTCGTGTTGTAATTTTTTTGAATGAATGAGTTTTTTTGAATGTTTTACCAGAATTACCGGCTATGGTTGTTGATGTGAGATAAAATACTTTTTTAGTATGAGAAGTATGTTTTCTGAGAAAATATACGGCATATTCAATTTTAATCTGCTTTGGATTATTGTCAGTGTTTTCTATGTGGCACTCAAATGCTAGTTTTGCTTGTGGTGTTACTATCACATTTTGAATACGTAATTCTTTGAGATGTATGTGATGTGAAGGGGCGATATTACATATTTCTAAAGCTGCAATATTTCCCGATTTTGTGAGTGTTCGTAAGCCATGACTAATTATACGGAAAGGCACCTGTTGTTCCATTTTCCATGTTTTACAGAGAGATATAGCACAGTCGGGATTATCTTTAGAGATATCATTGATATTGTTTGCCACACTAGTTTGCACATATGAAACCGTATCTGTTTTAAGATTTTCTAAAATGGGAATAATAAGATTCGGATTTTGAATATATATATCAAGTTTTGGTGCCCATGGCAGTCGCGGGCGACAACCTTCGGAGGAGAGTCTTCTCACAAGTGGGTGAGAATGGGAGCTCCACGCAAGCATCTGCAGTAAACTTTGTTCAGGATATTCTATAATAAAAGGCCGAATGGCAAATTCACAACTGGTAAATTGCGTAACTGTTTCAATTGCAGCATATGAAACTTCAGGGCTGTCTAGACCATATACTTGTATAAATTCCGGAATCCATAAATATGCAAGTTTCCAATCAGATGAATCAATTTCTGAATGTTGTTTAGTAAACTCACAAAGAATATGTATTTGTTTAGCGTAAGAATATGGCAAACAGGCGTTAAGAACCTTGGCAATATGAGTAAATCGCTGTGTGAGGGTATAGTGTTCCCAGTCTTTTGTATACAGTAAGGCAAAAAAATCTTGAGATGAAATGGGCTCTATATCCGATAATCTTCTCAGAAAATCATCAAAATAATCTTTATTGTATATGTCTTTTAATGCTTGAGCCACATTAGAATACTCGTGGTTTATGTTGTGCTATAAGAGTCATATCTGCTAAAGCAATTGCTGTTGCACATTCAATTACAACAGGAATACGAAGAGCGATGCAGGCATCATGTCTACCTTCAATTAAAAGCGTATCTACCGATTTTGATTTAAAGTTATACGTATCTTGAGCAACACCAATACTTGAAGTAGGTTTTATTGGAACACGAAATACAATATCATTTCCATTTGTAATACCGCCATTTATACCAGCGGCATAGTTCGTAAGGGTTTTTCCTGATTCGTCAATTATTCTGTCGTTATGTTCGCTTCCTTTCATTTTAGCAGCAGCAAATCCACTTCCGAATTCAATTCCTTTTGTGGCAGGAACAGCAAAAATCATATGAGCAATAAGAGCTTCTGCCGAGTCAAAAAATGGCTCCCCTAAACCGGGTTCTAATCCGGAGCACACACATTCTATAACGCCACCAATTGAGTCATGTTCTGCAAGAGCTTTTTCTACTGCTTTAGAAATGTTTGTTGAGCCCCCAGCTTCAATTAATGAGGCAGAAACAGTTGCAGGAGCAATAATTTTTTTTGCAATTACGCCTGCCGCTACTATTCCCAGAGTGATTCGTCCCGAAAAGTGACCACCACCACGTGGGTCGTTATATCCCCCGTATTTTTGTTGCCCGGTAAAATCTGCATGTCCCGGACGAGGATGATCCCATAAATTTGAATAGTCGCCCGATTTTGTATTTGTATTTTCAAATACAACAGTAATTGGAGCACCGGTTGTTTTTCCGTTAAATACACCGCTTACTATACGAGGGATATCCGGTTCTATACGAGGCGTTGTACCTCTTCCACCTGCACGTCTGCGAGCAAAGTCTTCTTTTAAATCATCTTCTGAGAGTGGTATACCTGCCGGACAACCATCTATTACTGCACCAATTTGTATTCCGTGGCTTTCACCAAAAATACTAACGCGAAAAAGTCTGCCGAAACTATTCATTGTTTTATTTATTAGAGATACATGCAAAAGCGTCTTCTATCGCTTTTCTCAAATCGTCTTTTTTATACGGTTTCATAATATGCCGAAAAATAAGGTTTGAATCTTTATGAGACTTACTTTCTAAGAATCCGCTGAGCATAATGCAAACCGTTTCGGGATAGTATGTTTTTATATTTTGTATTAATTCAAAGCCGTTTATTTCCGGCATTTTATAGTCTGTAATTACTACAGATATTGTTTGTGTCTTAAGTAATGAAAGTGCGTTAACGGGCTTGTCTGAAGTAATGATTTCATAATCTTTGTTAAAATTAATACCAAATAATTCTAAGTTAATAATTTCATCATCGATGTATAAAATTTTCTGTTTCATAGTAAAAATCCTCCAAATAATCCTTCACTTCTGTGAGAGTCACAGATATCACGCTGCAAAAATACATTATTATTCACGGATATATTCATAATATACTTTAATATTTTGGTCTTGTAAGCGTGATGATGCCCAATTGAATATTCGTTCTCGTTTGGCAGCATCAAATTGAGGTATTGTGATAGAAAAAATGAGAATGCCAAAATCTTCGAAGGTTTTTGTGCTATCATGTAAGATAGAACCTCGTGAATATATACATGAATGAACATGAGGAAAAATTGCTCGAGCTTCTTGAGAAATTTGTTTTCCAATGGCAGGCCAATTAGATATGCTATCAATTATGTGTGATTTTTCTCGAATAATATCGTTTTGTCGAGCCAACTCTGCTTTTAACATACTTATTTCCGCATTATCTTTATCAAAATCATCAAAAGAAAATCCTTGTCTAATAGTTAAGTCTGTGTTTTCTAGTGAAAAATGCCTCATTTTATCGTGAATATCAGCTTTTTGCATTTCATTTAAAGAAGCACCACCATAAATAAGAATAATTTCTCTTTTTTTAGTATTTATTTCATGATTAAGCAAAAAGTTCCCCTCATACACACTTACAGTTTTAGTAAAATTTATCGCATTTTCAGAAAATCGTTCGGTTTGAACTAAGCTATATCCAAAGTAGATACTTGGTATTACAGTTAAAATAATTACAATGGTAATCCATTGATTTATTTGAGCTTTTCGGCGAGTTTCAATAACTGTTCGAATCGGAAATTTTAATAGTTGCGAAACAACTAATGCAGAAATTGCTATAAACACAGAGTTTATGGTAAATAAATATAAGGCACCGAAAAAGTATATAAACTGCCCGGTAGCTAAACCATAGCCCGCCGTACATAAAGGAGGCATAAGAGCTGTTGCAATAGCCACACCCGGAATAACATTTCCTTTTTGTTTACTTGCTATTGCCACTATTCCGGCTAAGCCCCCAAATAATGCAATAAGTACATCATAAATAGTTGGACTGGTTCGTGCTAATAATTCGGAGTGAGCAGTAGATATTGGGCTGATAACGAAATAAAATGTAGAAGCAATAAGACTGGCACCTACCGCAAAACTAAAGTTTTTAAGTGATTTGTGAAATAAAGGAAAATTATAGGTTGCAATACTATACCCAATACCATTAATGGGACCCATTAAGGGAGAAATTAACATGGCTCCAATTATAACTGCTGTAGAATTCATGTTGAGCCCAACAGATGCCACCAAGATTGCAAATACTAAAATCCACAGATTTGTTCCTCGGAATCTAATATCTTTCTCAATATTTGCATGTATTTCATCAAAATCATTGAGGTCTTGATCAAGAGAGATAAGACGGATAATGCGACGAAAAAGATTAAATAGTTGCATGTAATTTCTTTTTATTTTGTAAGAATACTAAAATAATTATTTTTTCCCCTCTAAAAGTAATACAATTTCTCCTTTTGGTGGTTTTTTGTTGCATTGTTCTATAACAGAAGTAATATCACCTCTCATTACTTCCTCAAATTTCTTAGTTAATTCTCTTACAAGAACTATATTTCTATTGCCGAGCAGTTCATAGATTTGTTCCAGTGTTTTACAGATTCTGTGAGGCGATTCGTACAGAATAATTGTACGTTGTTCTTCTGCAAATTGTAGAATTCTTGTCTGTTTACCTTTTTTGTGAGGTAAGAATCCTTCGAAACAAAATCTATCAGTACTAAATCCGCTTACCACAATAGCAGGAATACACGCAGTTGCTCCCGGTAAACATTCTACCGGAATATCAGCAGCAATACATGCTCGTGTAATTAAAAATCCGGGGTCAGAAATACCCGGTGTTCCTGCATCTGAAACAAGTGCTGTAAGAGAATTTGATGAAATAAGAGAAATAAGAGATTCTAATTGTGCGTGTTCATTAAAGGCATGATATGAACGCATTTTTGTTGAAATAGAGAAATGTTTTAACAGAATTCCTGTTTGGCGAGTATCTTCTGCTAAAATAACATCAGCTGTTTGTAATACAGAAAGTGCCCGTAAGGTAATATCCTCTAAATTTCCTATAGGAGTTGGAACAATTACAAGTTTCCCCATTCTTTATAAATATCTGCGTTCTACAATACTTAAAAAGCGCTGTGTTATTTCTGTATCATAATCTAAACTATGATTTTTTTCTAAATATTCTAATGCCTGATCAAAAGAAGATAGTTCATTTAATATCTGAATTACCTCTGTATATACTTCAACATTATTAGAAAATAATTCTTTAATGAATTGAAAACGTTCGTTTATACCGATAGCTGATGAGATATTTGTAATAGGTTTTTTTCCTAATTTTTGAGAAAGATCTTGTTCGGTTATTGGTTTAACAAAAACTGGTTCTTTATGTTCTGTAATTTCTTTTGATTCTATTTTGGCAGATACTTCAATCGTTTCTTGATCTACTATAGGAGGTTCTGTTATTTCTATTTCAGAAGGAGCTTCAATGGCTTCTTTTTTTTCGCTGAAAGATTCAATTATTTCATGCTCTAGAGCAACCGCTTGTTCTTCCTCAATTATTTCAGAGATAATACCTGGCTCTTCATGAATTTCTATAGGTTTAATGTCAGAAACCGGTGCAGTTGATTTACCTATAGAAGTTTCGGTTTGTATTTGAAAAATCAAATCATAACATTGAGCAATTTTTGACAATATCAGTTCTTTTTGAATTCGGGATATTGTATTAGAATCTTTAATTGCCTGTATATGATTCTGAATATCTGAAAGAAGAGAAATACTTGTTTCAATCTGTGCATTCATAGTATACTATTTTATACAGTAAAAGTACATAAAAACTATGTAAATCAAAATACGGTAAAACAAAAAAGGCGGAAGTGATATACTCCCGCCTTTTTTATTTTGATAGTATGATGATTATTTAATCACTTTTTGAGAAACTGTTGCTTCCGGCGTTTCAACCACAACGGTATAAATACCTTGTGCGTAAGCGGTAACATCAACAGTTACTGTTTGACTTCCTTTACCAGGAATTGCATCAACAACAGTTCCTTTCATATCTATTATTGTAACAGATGTGATAGCATACGATTCGATTGTAATTGATGTAGACATAATAGTTGGGTAAATGCTCACCTCAATACTTGTTACTTCATCAACAATTACTGTTGGAGGCGTAACATTTAATCCAAGTAATGCTGCATACAGACGATCAAAAGCTTGATCAACTTCTTCTTGAGTTGCATTTCTGTTGTAAAGAACAGTTTGTGCTATTCCCCAATCTGTAAGGAAACGGTTGTAGTTAATTGGAGAAATTTCTCCTTTATCAGTATTATACCCTACTACAATTTTACCTAATTGAACATCTTCATATACTCCAAATGAGTAATCATATAATTGTTGTAATAAGTATTTGTCAGCTTGACGAGGAATAACTTTTACAATTATACTTTGAGAAAGACTTGGATTATCAACCGGCGTAACCGTAATAACAACTGTTTCTTGACCGCTATCTCCTGAAGAAATTGCAGTAATAACACCATTTTCATCTATAGTTGCAATGCTTTCGTCTGAACTACTGAACGTAACAGCCGCAAATGTTGCATTAGCAGGAGATACAGTATAGGTTATTTGCATGCTGTTTCCAACTTCAATTTCATTGTTAGCATTAAGGTTAGACACCGTAATTGAATTTACTGGAATTTTTGTAACAGTTAACGAAATACTTCCTTGCTCAAATGAACCATCAGTAGCTACAGCAGAAATAATAACCGGTCCTTCTGTAAGAGCAGACACTAATCCGGTTTCAGAAACAGTTGCAACTGTTTCATCTGAACTTGCCCAAGAAACAGCTTTGTTTGTTGCTGTTGCAGGAAGAACATGTGCCTGTAATTGGAGTGTTCCACCAATATTTACACTTGTAGCTGAACCTGCTGCTGTTACCGAAATATTGCTAACATATTCTGTTACTGTAACAGTAATAGCAGAGAATAAACTGGTGTTTGATGCAGAGCGAACAATAACTTGTTGTGTTCCGCCTTGTAATCCAATTAGTTCATACTCAGTATCACTAATTTTATTAAACCCAACTACACCTGATTGTCCAACTTCTATAGTAAGATCTGTTTGAGTAGTGTTTGCCGGATTAAATGTTATTGTAATAGTTTGGCGTCCATCTTTAGTTAGAGACACTGAACTTACATTTACAGTCATGCTTGATAAAGGAACGTCTTGTTGAAGAATTGTAACAACACATTCGTTAGAAACTATACCACTTGCATCGTTTGCGGTTGCAATAACAGTAAATGATTGCCCTGCGGTTCCGGTAGCAGTTATTTGTCCGGTACTTGCATTAATTGTAGCTCCGGTGCCACCAGAAATAGACCATGTTACGGTAGTGTTATCTGCATTTGATGGAGATACTGTTGCTGTTAACGTTCGAGTTCCTCCTTCTGTAATAGTACTACTTGTAGGTATCACAATTCCATTTACAAGAACCGGTTGACGATTAATAGTAATTGGTAAGTTAGCAGTTCTTGTTACACCACCCGCAGTTACGGTTACTGTAATAGTAGCGGTAACTTGGAAAGGCACACTTGAAGCCGCAGTTACAACACCAGCAGCATTTACTGTTGCACGTGTTGGGTCAAGAGACTGATACGTAATTACCGGACTTGTTGCTCCTGCAGGATTAACTTGTACATATTGAGAAATATCTACTGTTTGACCTTCAAATATCACTATTGGGTCAATATTCGTGAATGTAACAGACTCAACAGGCACTACAACATCACTTACTGTTACATTACATATATTTGATACGGTTCCTGAACCATCAGCAGCAACAGCTTGTATTGTTGTTGAACCGGCAGCAAGACCTTCTATTAGTCCACCTGCAGTTACAGAAATAATTGCAGGATTTCCAATTTGCCATGTAACATTTTGAGAAGCTTCTGCCGGTAAAATTTGAATAGTAAGTTGACTTGTTTCACCAACATTAATACTTACCGATGGCGTAATATTAATAGTTGTAACATCAGGTGCTCCACAATTATTTATTGTAATTGTACGAGACGCAGTGTTTTCACAAGTACCGTTACTGTATGTATAAATTACGTTATAGCTTCCTTCGCCAAGAGTAGCAGGATTAACGGTTGCAGATGTAATATCACCAGAGTATGTGCCGCCTGCTGGACTTACATACGTAGCTAAATTAATAGCAGGGTCTGTAGTACATAATGCTGCTACTGCGCTAAATGTTACCGTTGGCAAGGCATTAACCGTAAGTGTAACTTGTTGACGCGGACCTTCACATCCTACTGTTTGAGAAACAAAGAATGTATGTTCTGCTGCAATAGTATTAGAAACAGTTGGTATAAATGAAGCACCTGTTCCTACTTCAACATCAAGTTGATTGTACCATTTTAAGTCAGTTCCTTCTGCTGTAAATGCAGGGATTGCTTCTCCCGCACAAATACTGTTGCTTACTGTTACATTTGCCGGTAATGGTGTAGTACATGATGTTACATTTAAGGTAGCTGTTTGTGCATTAGAAACACAATTATTAGCTTCTTGAGTAACATAGAACGTATATACTCCTTGTGTAGAACGAGCTGATGCTTGATACTGTTCTCCATTACCAATATTACTTAATAATGTTTCATCGGCATACCAACGAATATTTGTACCAGTTGCTACAAATGGTTCCGGTGTTACATCAACATTCACGGTAATAGGTGAATTAGTAACTGTTGGACGACTTGTATGATTTACTATAATTGTAGTTTGTTCTGTATTAACACAATTATTTGCATCAGTATATGTATACGTAAGTGTTTTTGTTCCGGCAAGTGCTTGTGAAGGTGTAAATGTATTTGCAGAAACTCCTTCGCCAGACCATGTTCCTCCAGTTGGAGTAGCATATGATGCTAATGAAACAGGAGCATTGTATGAACATACACTTGGAATTGCATTTAAACTGATAGAAGGCAATGCACGTATTGTTAAAGTAGCACGCGTTTGTGGACCTTCACATCCAATTGTTTGACTTGCAAAGTATTCATATACTCCCGGAGCTGATACTGTTGGGGTATATGAAGTTCCTGTTCCAACTTGATCGCCGGCATCATTATACCAAATAATAGATGTTCCGGTAGCAGTAAGTGCAGGAATTGTTTGACCAGAACATACACTTGCATTTGTTACTGTTGGAGCAGGTGTGCTACAACTTGTAATGGTTAGGGTTACTGTTGTTGGTTCACTTTCACAACCATTTTCTGTATTAGTTACACGGAATGTATGAACTCCTTGTACAGAATTATCAATACTTGTTGGAGTAAAACTAGCTCCGGTGAATAATACTACTGTTTGTGTTGCATTGTACCAAGAAATAGTTCCCGTTCCCGTTGCAGTTAATGCTGGAATTGGATCATCAACCTGAATAGATTGGTCACTCGCTGTTGGAGCTGCTGTTTCATAAATAGTAATTTCATGAGTAGCAGAGCTAGAACAGTTGTTCCCGTCTGTATATGCATAGGTAAGTGTTTTTAATCCACTACCTGCAGTTACAGGATTAAGACTTGTTCCGGTAATTCCGGTGCTACCTGTTAATGTACCACCTGTTGGAGCCGCCGTAAAGCTAACTGTTCCTGCATCAATACATGCCGTTGCGGGGCCACTAATGCTTACTGTTGGTAAGGCATGAATAGTAACCGCACCACTTGCTTTTGGCGATTCGCAATCACCTACACGTTGTGTTGCATAGTATGTGTAAACACCTGCGGTTGTTTGTGTAGTTGTATATGATGCTCCAGAAGCGATTGATGTAGTTGCTGATTCAGAATCATACCAACGTATGTTAGAACCTACTGCTTGTAATGGAGTTATAGCGCTACCCTCACATGCTGAAACAGGAGTTACTGTAGGAGCAGCCGGATTAGCAAGTATGGTATATATTGCTTCAACACGAGCAGACTTACATCCTTGTGCATTTTCTGCAATTGCAAAGAATGAATGAGCTCCAACGGTAGTTACTGTTGGTGTGTATGAATTACCTGTTCCTACTTCAACATTGCTTGCATTTTCCCATGAAATATTTGTTCCGGTTGCAGTTAATGCAATTGCAGGAGCACCCTGACAAACAGATGCGTTTGTAACTATTGGGTTTGCAGGTAATGCGTTTATTGTTACCGTTGCTGTTGCACTAGTTCCTTCACAACCATCAGTTTGAGTTACAGAGAATGTTGTAACACCTGTACCGATTACGTGAGCTGTTGCGTCAAAATTATTACCTGAATATAATAAATCATTAGTACTGCTATACCATTTTAAGTCAGTTCCTGTAGCTGTTAATGCAGGTATTGCATCGCCAAGGCACACAACCGCTGAACTAACAAAAGTAGGAGCTGGAGTTGAACATGAGGTAACCGTTACTGTTGCTGTAACAGCAGGGCTAGTACAACCATTTTCAGTATTAGTAATATAATATGTATGAACAGTACCTTCTGAAGCCGTACTTCTTTGCGACGTATACGTAGAGCCGGTGCCAACTTGATTTGTTAGTGCAGCATCTGTATACCACGTAATTGTTCCGGTTGCACCTGTAGCTACAAATGCTTCTGGGGTACCATCAACCTCAACAGAAATATTATTTACCGTTGGAGTTGCCGCAGTATTTACAATTATATCAGTAGTTGTTGCACAACCGGCAGTATATGTAACAGTATGTGTTCCAACTCCTGCAGTAGCAGGGTTAAATTGAGTTCCGCTCACACCTGTTCCGCTGAATGTTCCTCCGGTTGGAGTTGCAGTAAGTGTTATAGCAGGAGCATTTGTACACAAAGCAGAAACCGGAGTAATTGTTGGTAATGGATTTACCGTTATATCAGCAGTAGCTGTACCCGTACAACCGCTTGCGGTAACAGAATGTGTAATAGTTGATGTTCCGGTATTAGTTGGAGTAAATGTTGTTCCCGAAACATTGCTTAAATTATCGCTGAATGTTCCCGCAACAGTAACATAATTAGTTAAGTTTAATGGAGCTGCACCTATACAAATTGAAGCCGGTAATCCGGTAATTGCTGCGTTTGGAACCGCTTTTACATTAATTACAAAGTTTTGAGTAGCTTCACAACCACCTTGTGATACCGTATACGTAATAGTTTTATTACCTACTGTTTGTGTAGACGGATCAAATACCGTAATTGGTGTACCATCTAGTGTAAATGTTCCTGTAGCAGGAGTAACATAAGATGATAAGGTAATAGGAGCTGCATTTCTACATATTTCAGTAGGCATACTATTATTAGTAATAGTTGGAGCCGCTTGAACAAGGATTGTTTCACTTGTGCTTCCGGTACAACCACTTTGAGTTACAGTATAGGTAACATCTCTACTGCCAGCACCAACAACGCTTGGGTTAAAACTAGCTGTAGTAATTGCTCCTGACCATGTTCCACCTGCCGGTGTAGCAGTAAGAGTAATAGCAGGGTCATTAGTACACATTGATGCCGGAGCATTTGTTATACTCGGAGTAGGATTAGCATTAATAGTAAGACTTACCGCTCTTCGGGTTGCACTTTCACAACCATTATCAATTTGTGCTACATAGTATGTATGTAAGCCAGCCGTTTGACCATGGTTATACGTATTTCCGGTAAAGAGAGCCGGACCACCTGTATTACCTGCATACCAAACTGCTTCTGCAGTACCGCCTAGGGTTGCAACAAGAGGGTCAGGATTTAGAGAACAGGTAGTAACATTAGGTACTTGAGTAGCTAATGGTGCTGTTGTTGGACAGGTTACTGTAACTTCAATTGTTGTTATTCTATTGTCAGGATTTGAAGTAAGTGTTAATTGTGTTGGAACACTCGTAACATTAACCCCGGTGATAGTAATAGTTTGCGTTGCCTCATTGTACGTAGCATTAATTAAAGACGCAGTGAATGTTAAATCTAATGCAAATGATGATGCATTTGAAGGAGAGAAACTCACAAGCACATCTGTTGATGCATCTTTTGCAACAGAAACTGATGCAATGGCAGAAATAGAAACAACAGGTATATTAGAAATCTGAACCGTAATACGTGCAGACGGACCAATAATAGTTGTTCCGTCAGAAACATATACAAAGTATTCACCTTCTGCTACCGTTGATGTAAGAATAACACCTTCAGTGCCGCTAATTGTAGCCGTTGAAACAGCATGAGCTGTTAAATCTGCCGTTGTAGAAATTGATTGACTTGACGGAACTAAGTATGCAGTAGCTGCACGGCTCGTTGTAACTGAAATTTCATCTCCTTGTTCAATAATTCCTGTTGGATTAACAAACATAGTTAAAGGAGCATTAGCTATAGTTACCGGTGTTCCTGTTGGTTGAGATATATTTCCAATTGGATACGCGTAATCAACCGCAATAAAACGGAATTGACTACCAACACCAAAACTTGGATCTTTTGCTCGTGCACCAGCTATTAAATCCGACATATTAACTGCTGCGGCAATATTTTCTTCAACCGTAAAGGTATAATATGAGTTATCAATTATTTGTGCGATACTAGTAAAAGTACCCGTTGCCGGTATTACATATACCCAAGCTCCTTCGTTTACTGTTACCGAAACAACTCCTGATTCAGGAATATTTCCCGATGAAAAATCAATAAATATTGGAGGAGTAACATCTAGAATATTTAATCCTACTTTTGCAGAAATTGCACCAGCAACAGGATTATATGCATATGCTTCATAATATCCGGCTTTTAATCCAATTGTTGATATTGAAGCAGGAACTCCATTAATGCAATCAACAACGGCTCCTACACCAGCAAATACAGAGTCTTGTAATGCTTGTAATGTTGGTGGAGTATCGCCGGGCACTAAGAATATTCTACCATCGGCATTACTTGTTGCTGAAACAGGACTTCCTTGATTAACAGATGGAGATACATTTGTTAATAATAGGGCTGATCCTATTGAAATAAAATCAAATTCAATAATGCCATTAAAATTTTTAGGAATCCAAGAAGGTGCCGTACCTGTGTTTTCAACAAAATAGAACATTACTTGATAAATACTTGTTCTATCAACCGGTCCAGGACTTGAACCATATTGAGAAAAGAAGGTGCTAGATAAATTAATGGTAACTTCATTCCATGTTGTAGATATTGGGAGTTGAAGCCAATCCATACCATCACTTACACGCTCATTAATAGTTTTATCTTTACAGTCTATTCGTAAATATAATGACGGGCTTCTTCCGGTAACATTAGGGGTTCTGTAACGGATTTGAACAATTTCTCTTCCGGTTAAGTCCATTACTTGTTTAAGACCCGGTCCCGGTGTCCATGTTGTAACATCTAATGATGCCCAACTTAATTCACCATTCATGGTTACTCTAAATAATCCATCACCGGTAGGTACTTCAACGGCATCAGTATATGCTGTTCCAACACCAATATTATCAGTAACATAGTCTGCAGCATCGTTAAAATCATCGCGCCATCCGGTAGTTACAGAAATATTATATAAATTAACAATTGTTCCGGTAAAGTACTCTGCTTGTCTTCCGTCAACAGCCCGTAAGCCGGGAGATGCTCCTCCTGAAACCATAATAGTTGCTAATGGATCATCAATAGGAGTAGCTAACGTTAATACTAAAATTGTAGCATCACCTTGACGTGGATGAACAGCTGTTACCGGAATACTGCTAACTCCTGAATAAACTTGAAATTCAGATGGGTCAGGAACTCTCATTGCTGTTGTAAATCGAATTTCTATTTGACTACCATCATAGGTTGTTCTACCATTTACAAAGTCAACAACCGGATCCGGTGGGCACACGCGAATATCATCAATATATATAGTTTCTGCACCTGCTTCATCCGGACTAGCTTGAATAAGGAAATTATTGTATATATTAGACGGATTAAATTGTGCAGATAAATCAAACTCATATTCATGCCAAGCATTTAATGAAGTTGGTTGAAATTCATATAACATATGTTTCCCCCAATAATTAGGAGTTGCGGGGTCTAGTTCTTCATAAATACGTATTCTAATATTTTTTCCGGCTGCTAATCCTGAAACATACATACGGAATTTTAATAAATTATTACCAGACGAAATAGCCGTGTTAAATGTTGCATGATTAGGAATTACACCTTTTGCATTGTAATTAATAGCATCGCCTGCAGGGGTTGTTGAAGCTACAAATCTACCAACATTGCCAGCTTGTGCTCCTGTTGGGTCAGAAGCTGTGCTAGACCATGTAGCATTACCCCACGTACTAAATGCAATTTGAGGAGGATCAAAATCATCAATCATGTAACATTCTACAGATAAATAGAAATTTTGAACAGGTTGATTTGTAAATGCATTTGCATTTTTTGAACTTCCTATGCCTCGAATAGAACCACCTGCAAAACTTACGGTAACTTCATCTGCAGATGAAGAAATTATACCACCGTCAATAGCAATATTAACTATCGTAAAGTCTTCAGCATCTCTTGTTGCTCCGGTAACCGGAACTATTGAGCCATTTACTCTAACTGTAAAATGAGCTGGATTTATTGATGTCGGATCAATTTCTCGTGTCCATTGAATTTTAACTTGTGTTCCAAGAATATCAGTAAAACGGTTTTCCGGGAAAGGTTCAAGATTAGTAATTCTATTAAGAACTTGTTCAGGTCCAAACGGATCAACTACAGCATTATCTTCTTGAGCTCGTAAAACAGTTCCATTATATGAAACATAGATAAATGGTTCAGCTATTTCATCAGATAATGTAAGAATTAATTGACTTGTATTGGCTGGATTTCTTTGAACAGAAAAAACAGGAATATTAGTTGGTGTTGGGTCTATATCACTTGCATATGTACTTACTGTCCATGACGCTGTAGAAGCAGAAGCAGAAGCAGAAGTAATAGCTTTTGTAAAATTTACAATTACTTGTGTGCCGTTTGCATTGGTTTCAGCCCCATCAAATACAGGTTTCATGTCCCAAAAGTTAGGCATGTTTCCGGTAAGTGTTAATAAATATAATAATTGTGTTGTGTGCGTGTAATAATGCCCCCATGGGTCAGTTTTACTTGCTTCAATCCATGTTCTTTCTAAGAATTGTTGGTAAGCCGGAGAATTACCTACCATTGCTCCAATACCTAAACCACCTGTAAAACAAGGATTATGGTGTTTTCCTAACTGACTAAAATTTGGGTGTGTACTTGTAAATGGCTGTCCATTTAAGAAATAACCGTCAACTGCATTTGCAGGATTTCCACTAAGAGCAGTAATTGCCCAATCTGTCATTTTTGCTGCTATATCACGTGCTTTTTCGTGACCATACCATGCATATGCATGAGCCATACGCCAAGGCATACGAATAGCATCATATAAAAAGTAAGACTCAAATTTATCATGTAATATACCGTTAAGATGACTTCCATCAGGCCAACACCAATCCGGAACCAATCCCGTTGTTTGATGGCGAGTTACCATTGTAATGTCATAACTGTTATTAATTAAGTCAGACCAATTATAGGAAGGTTGTGGATTGATTTGTGGATGCTCAAATAATTGCATTGCATTGGTAATAAAGTAACAAGGATTCAAATAATCCTGAAACATATTACCCGGTTTTAGATATCGTTTCCCGTTATAAATAAAAGTTTCTTTTAACCAAATAGTATTTATAAGTGTTTTAGCTTCGTTCAAATAATATACATCACCCCATTGTTTATACGCCATTAATAATGCTTGTGCTGCATCAAGTTCAGCATCGGTAGCACCATGTGAATTCCCGGCTCCCGGAACAGGTTGCCCGGTAAAACGATCAACTTTCCAGTGCATAACACCATCTTGATCAGAGTTTGCTTTATAAAAATTCCACAATCTATCAAATTTATTACGTGTATTGTTAGTTGCATTATCCATATACACCATTATAAGCAAGCCATACACAATACCTTCTGATACTGCTGCATTACCGCTTTCTCCCGGCTGCACAAATTTAATACGTGCCGCAGGCGTTCCGGACATAGGACCTCCGGTCATATTGCCTTCTTCATAATAATTTGCCAACCAGCTGTTATACAAACCTTGTAAAACTTGTTGAGCATTAGAAGGACTGTAAATTTGTCCATGAGGATACTGATAATTTTGCGGGAACGGGTAATTCCGTTGCGAATAACCGCTTGTTGCAAGTAACACAAACAGAGCAATAAGCATTACACTGTTTCGAGAAAACTGCGAAAATAATTTGGTAAAGTGTACTAATGGTTTCATAACGATATAATTTAATTCAAACTATGTTTTTATTTTTAATAGAGTATAACATCATCTTTTATAAGAATACAAAAATACATTTTTTTTATTTTTGCACGACAACTTTTCAACTTTTTTTGAACATGTAAGCACATGACAAATATGATACTTCATACCCTATATCTTGTATTCATATTTTCAATTTCTTATGCAATACTATACAAGCTTTATATTCCCCTCCTAAAAATCCCTAATTTATAATAAATAGTTTTATTTTTGTTTTTCATTTTTACTGCCCAAAAACTATGAAACATCTTAGAAATCTTCTATTTTTTTTGCTATTGTCAACTGTCGCAGTATCTCAGCCGTATGTTACTGTTTTAACTTGTGCTCCGGGCACCGATATTCATGCTCATTTTGGACACACCGCTATTAGGTATGTGGATTCTGCCAGCAATATAGATATTGTATATAACTATGGGATTTTTAGTTATTCTGATGATTTTGCCTATAATTTTGTAAAGGGCGAGACATATTATCGTTTGGGTGTAACGTCTTATTCGCGGTTTTTAACGGAGTATTATTTTGATGCTCGTTCGGTAGTGGAGCAAAAACTTAATCTTACTCCCGATGAGGTGTTCCGCATGCATGCCTTTTTAGAACACAATAATTTGCCCGAAAATAGAGAATATTTATATAACTTTTTTTATGATAATTGCTCGAGTAAGCCGCGAGATATTATTATGGAAATTCTTGGAAATTCTCTTATATGGACTGTGCCTCAACGTTCTGAGGGCTTTGCAGATTCTTTATGGTTTGCGTCTGCTTCTCAACATTTTTATAATGGCTTTACTTCTACTTCATGGCGTGATTTATTACACGAATATGTAAGTGCGGGTTCGTGGTTGCGTTTTGGAATAAGTTTAGGATTAGGACGCCCTGCAGATATGCCGGTGTCTATGCATGGAAGTATGTTTTTGCCGGATTTTTTATGTCTGGCACTGCAATATGCTCATGTTGTTAGAGATGATACCGAATCTCCTTTGGTAAGCCACACATATTATGTTTTGCATTTTGATGAAGACAAGCTGTCATTGTATGAATCAAATCCTTCGGCTCTATTATGGATTGTTGCACTTCTGTTTCTTGGGATAGCGTATGTTGAATATCGATTAAAAAAACATTTCTATTGGCTCGACAGTATACTATTTTTCATATACAGCTTGGTGGGCATTTTTGTATGGTACGTGAGTCTTATAAGTATTCACCCTGCGGTATTTCCAAATAGCAATGTGTTGTGGACAATGCCTCTTCATATCGTATTTGCTCTTATGTGGCTTATACCGATGTTTCGAACATATCTGCGTTGGTATTTGCTGCTTACCGCCGTCTTACTTATACTGTATAGTGTGTTAGCCGTAATTGGATTTCAATATACGCATGCCGGATATATTGCCCTGATTGTGATTCTTGCATCACGTATTGTTTTGCTCAAACATCAGGGCTTATTGAATAATAAAACGCGTTAAGCCCGAAGTGGTTTGTATTTGGTATACCCCTTTAGCTAATTGATGTGTAGAAAAAATTCTTTGTGTGTCTGATGAAAATAAAATAGGGAGTTGATACTGCACATCGTTTCCTTGCATTGTTATAATGCGTAATGTTGCCAATTCTTCTTTACACGCAGTAATTTCTAAAGTATTATCTGTTGCACTATATATATAGTGTATAGGAGAGGCAGAACAGTCAGAAATAAACACAGGAACAATATGAGAAAAAGCAAAACTGCCATCATAATCGGTTTGTTGTAATCGGTAATATGACAGTCCTTCATATGCTTTTGCATCTACTGTTTGGTAAGATTTGATTGTACTTGAATTTCCTGCTCCGGGTATATCTGCTATTGATTCCCATTGTGTGCCGTTTTGTGAACGTAACACGGTAAAAAAATCATTGTTTATTTCTGAATAGGTTTTCCAATGTAACTCAACTTGTTGTTTGGATAAAACGCTTGCGGTAAATTCTGCTAATTCTATTGGAAGCGAAACCGGAGAACAATCAACTACTTGAGATGCTATTCCCGGACCATGAATTTGAAGATTAATAACATTACACTGTAAAGACTCTACCGTAGCAGTATTACAATCAGACGCGTGAATATAGGGGTTAGAAACACTTACGCCGCTTCCTGAACCACCGGAATTTGGTAAGTCAAAAAAATTAGTTTGAGAACCACAAGCAATTTCTGCTTGCAATGTCCATAAGCCGGAAGGGATATTATTACCACTAAATGAAATATCGTATGTAAAAGCAACATTGTAATTATAGCCGTAGGGACAAGAACCGGGAGCAATAATACTTGTTGGGGTAATAGTTATAAGAACCTCATATCCATTTGTAGAAGGAACAATACATTGTGCTTGTATACTCGTGGTATATGACAGCAAAAACAATATCAGCAATAATCCAATATACTTTTTCATTCTTATTTTACTCTTTCCTTTGATTGACGAATGAATATGTATACCATTACATATATCATTCAAAATTTTTGCAAACATATATACATTTTTTCACATGTGCTATATGTTTGATTAAAAATTATTTAGAGAGAGCTTCCCCTTATCTTTTCATGCTTTGTAATACGGATTTCCAAAGAGCTTGAGCAGTAATATCCCAGGTATATTTTTTTGCTTGAATGCGGGCTTTTTCAATGAGTTCGGTGTATAATTCAGCATCTTGACTGATTCGAATTAACGCTCTACAAATATCATCAACACTTGTGGGGTCGCATAAGAGTGCGGCATCGCCCGCAACTTCTGGCATAGACGTGCAGTTTGAGGTAATTACCGGAATGTCGCAGGCAAACGCCTCAAGAATTGGAATTCCAAACCCTTCAAAAAGAGGCACATAGGCAAGTGCGTGAGCAGAACCCAATATAAGTGCTAAATCTGTATCTGAAATTCGTCCGGTAAAAATAATTTCATCTCTAAAATCATTATCGGAATAGGCCTTTTCTATTGGTTTTGATAAAAACATAGCTTCTCCAACAATAACTAAAGCCATAGGTGAGCGAGTTTCTATTTTAAATTTTTCAAACGCAGCAAATAATCGTTCAATATTTTTTCGGGGATGTAACGAGCCGATATACACAAAAAAGTCTTTCCCTTCGGTAAAGCCATCTTTAATAATGGCTTTTTGCGTATCAGTAATTGGCTCAAAAGCACTGCTTACGCCGTTGTACACCACATCAATGTTTGAGGGATCTATACCGTATGTCTTAGCAATGTCTTGTTTTGAATATTCAGAAACTGTTGCAATTCGCGTTGATGCGCGGGCATATTGAGGAAAGTATTTTTTATAATACGATAAAACGCCTCGTGGAATATGATGTGGGTTATGTTCAAAATTTAAATCGTGAATTACATTTACTATAGGTATTGAAATACCTTTTGGGACATACCCGTCGGTTGATATAAACACATCGGGGTTTAGCTTTTTAATTACTCGTGGTAATTGAAAATGAAACCAAAATTTCCATAACAAAGGATGCCGAGCTTGAAAAGGGACAATAATTGGTTTTACATTGTCTGCAAACACAAATTCTTTATCATACATTCTATCAAACAATAAATAAAACGTATGCTCCGGATTTTCTATGCAAATTCTTTTTATGGTTTCGTAGGTAAACCTACCAATGCCCTCAAGCTTATCTTTTATTAAGAAACGAGTATTAATTGCTATTTTCACAGAATTGCTGTTTTTGATAGTTTTATACAAATGTACATAAAACATTATTAAAAAAAAAGAGCTGTTACCGGGAGGTTTTTGTATAAAAAAAACTCATTCTTTGTGCTTTTGTGTATTTTTGTATACTATATTAAAATGTATGAATATAAATCTTGACCCGGAACATAGCAGTAATACTGACAGAGAGTTCGAAAAACAACTTCGTCCGCTGCAATTTGCTGATTTTAAAGGTCAGGATAAAATTATTGAAAACTTAAAAGTGTTTGTGCAAGCTGCCCGAATGCGAGGTGAGGCAATGGATCATGTGCTTTTACACGGACCTCCGGGATTGGGAAAAACAACTTTGTCAAATATTTTAGCACAAGAACTTCAGGTTAATATTAAAATCACATCGGGTCCGGTGCTTGATAAACCCGGAGATTTAGCCGGATTGCTTACAAATCTCGAAGAGAATGATGTGCTGTTTATTGATGAGATTCATCGACTTTCGCCAATTGTAGAGGAATATTTATATTCTGCAATGGAAGATTTTAGAATAGATATTATGTTGGATAAAGGTCCAAGTGCTCGTTCTGTTCAAATATCTTTAAATCCGTTTACGCTTGTTGGGGCAACTACTCGGTCAGGATTACTCACAAGTCCGCTTCGTGCTCGATTTGGCATAACCTGTTTACTTGAGTATTATGATACAGATTTGTTAGCTTCAATTATTATCCGCTCGGCAGACATATTACAGGTGCGTATAGAACCAAAAGCAGCGTATGAAATTGCTTCGCGAAGCAGAGGAACACCACGAATTGCAAATGCCTTGTTACGACGAGTTCGCGATTTTGCTCAGGTAAAAGGTACCGGAAATATTGATATGGATATTACAAAATATTCATTGGAATCTCTGCAAATAGATGCCTATGGTTTAGATGAAATGGACAATAAAATTCTTTGTACTATTATTGATAAATTCAGTGGTGGGCCGGTGGGCTTAAACACTATTGCTACTGCGGTTGGGGAAGATGCGGGCACCATAGAAGAGGTGTATGAACCATTTTTAATAAAAGAAGGTTTTCTTCAAAGAACTCCCCGCGGGCGTGAAGTTACTCCCTTGGCATATAAACATTTAGGGAGAGATGTGCACGGCAAACAAGCTTTTTTGTTTTAACCGATTTTTATAATAATGCAGCTATGATGCTAATATTATATTTTTTATACTCGAATAAAAATACGTATTTTGCAATAAATAAATAGTAAGTATGTTGGCGGTACTGTATGTATTACTTGGCTTTTTGCTTGTTGTTTTAGGTGGCAAGTATTTAGTTGTTGGAAGTGTAGATTTAGCAAATAGGTTTAGAATTTCTACCATGGTTGTTGGGCTAACGGTAGTAGCTTTTGGCACGTCAGCACCCGAATTATGGGTAAGTTTACATGCTAATTTACAAGGACATCCTGACATTACCGTTGGAAATGTATTAGGTTCAAATATTGCTAATATTGCACTGGTTTTGGCATTGGTTGCTATTGTTAATCCAATAAAAATTGTAAGCCCTACCTTATTACGCGACTGGATAATTATGTTCTTATTTTCGGCAGTTGCAGTTGCTCTATTATTTAATGATAGTTTATGTAGACTAAACTCCGGATTTTTATTACTCGGATTATTTCTATTTGTATATTTTTCTATCCGTAAATCCAAGAAATTATGTGCCGTTAAAGAGGTTGTTCCTCCAACACTATCATTATTTAAAGCTATTTCTTTTATTGTGCTTTCTTGTGTTGCTTTAAGTTATGGTGCCGACTTCTTAGTTAAGGGGGCTTCGGGCATTGCTCGCTTTTTTGGTATTGACGAAAAAACTATCTCAATTACCTTAGTTGCTTTTGGCACAAGTATACCCGAACTTACGGTTTCTCTTGCTGCTGCGTTTAAAAAAGAAATGGAAATAACCGTGGGCAATATTGTTGGCTCTAATATTTTTAATATAGGAGCCGTATTTGGCATAACCGGTGTTGTTTCTCCAATTACTATTACCGGATTTTTCGAAAAATATGCATTAGATTATTCAATAATGCTTCTGGTTTCGGTACTATTAATTCTGTTTTTACTCCCTCTCTATAAAGTTACATTAACACGTGTTAAAGGCGGAATATTATTCTCAATTTATCTCGTGTATGTATGTATACTATATCTTGTGTAATATGTGACTATGGTAATTCAAACAAAAAATATTATTAAATCATATGGGAGCTTGCAGGTCCTGCGAGGTATTGATCTCTCTATTGAACAAGGAGAAATTGTTTCAATTGTTGGACGCAGCGGTGCGGGAAAAACAACAATACTCCAAATTATGGGGACTCTTTTACAGCCCGATTCCGGCGACGTATATATTCTTGATACCAACATTTCCAATTTGCGAGAAAAACAATTAGCAAAGTTTAGAAATACTACTATTGGCTTTGTGTTTCAATTTCATCATTTATTAGCAGAATTTACCGCTCTGGAAAATGTTTGTATTCCTGCATTTTTACAGGGGGTTCCAAAAAAGAAAGCAGAAAAGAGAGCAAAAGAATTACTTGACTTTCTAAATGTTGCAAATAGAATAACGCATAAACCGGCAGAACTCTCGGGTGGCGAACAACAACGTGTTGCGGTAGCTCGTGCATTAATGAATAATCCTGCAATTATTTTTGCCGATGAACCTTCCGGAAATCTTGACACAAAAAATAAAACCGAATTACATGAGTTATTCTTTTCGTTACGGAAAGAATTTAATCAAACATTTGTAATTGTTACTCATGATACCAGTCTTGCCGAAATGTCTGATAGAATTATTACTATGGAAGATGGACGTATTAGTTCTCAAATAAATATGTAAATGTGTATATTTGCATGATTTAGTATAAAAAACGTAGGCATTTTTAATTATTTAGATGACAAAACAAAGAAAACAAAAAAAAAGAATCGAAAAATTACGCGATAAATATCGCTTAATTATCTATAATGACGATTCGTTTGAGGAGGTTTTGTCGTACCGTCTAAATAGATTAAATGTTTTTTTTCTGGTAGGATTTAGTTCAACGGTACTTATTGGAGTTGTGTATTTACTTATAGCATATACTCCTCTAAAAGAGTATGTTATTCCGGATTATCCAAAACTGGAAGAACGTGAAAAAATTATTGCAACAGCACTAAGAACAGATTCTCTTGAAAATCAGATGCGTATGCATATCCAATATTTGGAGGTTTTAAAAGTAGTATTGAGCGGTGGAGATGCACCTCAGTACGTATATCCCCCGGATAGTGTTGGAATAAATATTAAAGATATTCGATTTGAGCGTTCAATATATGATTCTTTATTACGCTTAGAAGTTCAAGAGTATGAGGCATTTAATCTTTCGTATCAGCAAAATACATTTGCTAAAACAGGAATTTCTCATCTTAATTTTGTGCCTCCGGTACGGGGTATTATTTCTCAGTCTTTTTCACCAAAAGATACTCATTGGGGTGTTGATATAGTTGCTTCTAAAGATGCAATTATCCGTTCGGTATTATCCGGAACTATTATTATGGCTGCATGGACATTAGAAACCGGATATATAATTGGCGTACAACACGATAATAATTTTGTGTCTTTTTATAAGCATAATTCAAAACTATTGAAAAAAACCGGTGATCGTATTTCTGCAGGCGAAGGTATTGCAATTATTGGTAATACCGGTGAATATACTACCGGTCCGCATTTGCATTTTGAATTATGGCACGAGGGAAAACCTGTTAATCCGGAACGATACATTGTGTTTTAATAGCTTATGAATAAAAAACGTATCGCAATATTAGGTTCTACAGGTTCTATTGGCACTCAAGCTCTGGAAGTTATTTCAAAAAATCCTGACATTTTTACTGTTGAGGTTCTCACGGCATATTCTAATGCAGATTTGCTCATTACACAAGCAATCCAATATAATCCAAATACGGTTATTATTGGCGACAAATCAAAATACTCATATGTGTTTGAACAACTCGACAAACATGATATAAAAGTTTTTGCGGGTGAAGAGTCTCTTATTGATGTTGTATCAATGGATTCTATTGACATTGTTCTTGGTGCTTTAGTCGGGTATTCGGGTTTATTGCCAATAATACATGCAATTAAACATGGTAAAACAATAGCATTGGCTAATAAAGAGGTTCTGGTAGTTGCCGGACAGTTAGTTGAGGAGCTTTCGCGAAAACATAAAGCAGCTATTATTCCTGTTGATTCTGAACATTCTGCAATTTTCCAATGTCTGGTGGGTGAATTACCATTTGGTAATATGCCCGAAAAATTACTATTAACGGCATCCGGCGGACCATTTCGTGAATTTTTGCCGGAGCAAATGAGCTCAATTACTAAACAACAAGCTCTTAATCATCCAAATTGGAATATGGGGGCAAAAGTTACCATTGATTCTGCAAGTTTAATGAATAAGGGCTTAGAAATGATTGAGGCAAAGTGGCTGTTTAGCATGAATCCTCAAGATATTGAAATTGTAATACATCCGCAATCTATCATTCATTCGGCAGTGCAATTTACCGATGGTTCTATAAAAGCTCAAATGGGCTTACCCGATATGAAACTCCCTATTCAATATGCCTTAGGATTTCCACATAGAATTCCTTCGGATTTTCCGCGATTCAGCTTTTTCGACTATCCGCAACTTACGTTTCATAAACCTAATACAGAATGCTTCCGTAATATTATTCTTGCATACGAAGCAATAGAAAAAGCAGGTAATATGCCTTGTATTATGAATGCCGCAAATGAAGTGGCTGTTGATGCATTTTTGCAGGAACGTATCTCATTTATGTCTATTCCAACTATTATAGAAAAAACGATGAATCATATTTCATATATTTCTAAACCTGAACTCGACGATTATGTGCACACACATAAAGAATCTATTTTGTACGCTCAATCTATTATTTAACTGATTTCGATATAAAAACTTATGTTACAAACAATACAACTTCTTTTAAGTATTTCTTTATTAATCTTAGTTCATGAGCTTGGTCATTTTACATTTGCCAAACTTTTTAAAGCTCGGGTAGATAAGTTTTATTTGTTTTTTAATCCCTGGTTTTCTCTCTATAAATTTAAACGAGGCGAAACAACCTATGGCTTAGGATGGCTTCCATTTGGCGGATATTGTAAAATTGCGGGAATGGTTGATGAATCAATGGATAAAAATCAGCTGAAACAGGACCCAAAACCTTGGGAATATCGGTCAAAAACACTGGGGCAACGATTTTTAATTATTTCCGGTGGGGTTATTTTTAATTTTATTCTTGCATTTATTATTTATGCGGGAGTACTTTTTACTTGGGGCGAAAAATATTTGCCTTTAGAAAGAGCTCATTACGGTATTTATTGTGATTCTTTGGCACTTGATGCCGGATTTGAACATGGCGACCGTATTTTACGTGTTGGAAATACTGTTCCGGAACGCTTAAGTGACGTAATTACCGGAATTCTTCTTGATAATGTGACAGAGATAACGGTATTACGTGATAATAGAGAGCACATTGTGAAACTCCCTGCAAACGTAAAAAATACCTTATTGGCAGAGCAAAATCCGTATTTTATAACGGAATTTATTCCCTTTTTTGTTGATTCTGTTATGCAAGGAACTCCGGCTCAAAGAGCGGGCTTACGACGACAAGATCGGATTATTGCGATTGACACCGTACCAACCCCTTCTTTTATGGATTTTGTGTTTGAAGCACAAAACAGAAAAAATCAAGATGCAGTTCTTACGATAATTCGTCGTGGATTTGAAGAGCAAATTCCTATTACATTCTCTCCGGAAGGTACTATTGGGGCATATAGAAAAGGTCTCGATAAGATATATGAATTTGAAACTAAAGAATACACGCTTTTACAGTCTATTCCCGCCGGAGTTACAATGGGCTTTTCTAATTTAGTGTTTTATATGAAGCAAATGAAACTCATTTTCACCAAAGAGGGCTCTCAACAATTGGGTAGTTTTGTGTCTATGGGCAAATTATATGATACCAGTTGGAATTGGCAATGGTTTTGGATGCTTACGGCATTATTCTCTGTAATTATTGCATTTATGAATTTACTGCCTATCCCGGCTCTAGATGGCGGACATCTTATGTTTTTAATATATGAACTTATTACCGGGAAAAAGCCCTCAGATGCTTTTTTAGAACGAGCTCAAATGATAGGAATGAGTATCGTGCTCGGCTTATTTTTATATGCTATTGTATTAGATTTCGGTCGACTTTTTTAAAGAATATATATGTTTAAAAAATTAGCATCAAAATGTGTTGCCTTTGCGATTCAAAAAGCTAAACAGAGCTCTTTTGTTCAGTCAGTTTTTGAAAAGCCGCTTCACATAGAATCACTTTCTGTTTGTAATACTTTTACGGACTCTTTTGGCAAAAAACATGATTTGTATGCAGAGCTCCGCACAATAATTAAACCCGGATGGGAACACATATTCTCAACGCAAAATTCCGCCCATTCAAAAGATTATGTGCAAGAACGTATTACACAAGGTAAGATAGCCGTAGATAAAATTCTGCCCTTATTACAAAGTTTAGGGAAAGATATTTCCCAATCACGTATTCTCGAAATAGGATGTCACTCCGGAGCGGTATGCTATGCCTTTGCCGAAAAAGGTGCTCGTTCTGTAGTTGGTTCTGAGTTTTCAGGATATAAGGTTGCTTCCGTTAAAAATACTGATCTTACTGAACCGGTGTTACAAGAAGTGCATGAGCATTTAGTAGAGTTACGTAACAAGGTTGCCGCACATTTTACCGCAAAATCTGCGGTAAGCTTTGTTGACGATGATATTTGTAATTCTACATTAGACAAGGAATCATTTGATATAATTGTGAGTTGGGATGTTTTAGAGCACTTACACAATACCCAAGAGGCGTGTAATGCAATAGCCGGCTTACTTAAAGAAGATGGCATTGCAATTTTTGATTATAATCCCTTTTTTGGGTTAAATGGCGGACATAGTTATTGTACGCTCGATTTTTTATGGGGACATGTTCGGTTGCATGCACAAGATTTTGAAACATACATTTCAGAAATAAGACCCCAAGAAAAAGAAATGGCTCTTTCATTTTATCATAGAGGAATTAACAGACTTACAATAGCAGATATTACAGAACAAATTTCTACTGCCGGTTTAGAGCTTGTTTCTATAATTCCGTTTGTTAAAGAACAGCATATTAGAATGCTTACCGCAGATATTGTAGCAGAAGCACAACGTAATTACCCACGCCTTCAAATTACAGATCTTGTTGCTCCTAGGGTTGTTTTAGTGGTGAGGAAGAAGTTTTAATGCAAAAAAATATCTTTTGTTCTCATAAATAGTATATTTTTTCTTTTACAAGTTCACAAATAGAAAGTTTAATACTATATTTGTAACCATTGTATAAGGTTGAACAATATGGTTACAAAAGAATATTTAACATTAAAAGAAGTTTCTGAGCTACTTGGAAAAAGTAAAGAAACGTTAAGGCGATGGGATAGAGAGGGTAAACTTTCTGCTATACGTGAACCATTAAGTAATTATCGTGTTTATAAAAAAGAACATGTAAGAACCTTATTTTCAGATTTTTTCGAAAGTAATGATGATGAATCAACAACTAATTTTGTTAAAGCTCAAAATCAATATACTGTTTTAGAACTATTTGCTGGAGCAGGAGGTTTTGCTATAGGAATGGAAGAGGCGGGATTAACATGTGTAGCGTTAAATGAAATTGATAAATGGGCTTGCCAAACATTACAAAAAAATCGTCCAAATTGGAAAGTTTTAGAAGGTGATATTAAGGCATATAGTTTTACCGAATATTACAATAAGATTGATGTGGTAACAGGAGGATTTCCTTGTCAAGCATTTAGTTATGCTGGTAAAAAGCTTGGGTTTAATGATGCTCGAGGAACCTTATTTTATGAGTTCGCTCGAGTTGTAAAAGAAGTAAAACCTATTATTTGTATAGGAGAGAATGTTAGAGGTCTTATTAGTCATGAAAATGGGAAAACACTTCAAGGCATGATTTCTATATTACATGAAATTGGATATAATGTTGCTCCTGTTAAAGTATTAAAAGCTATTAATTTTAAAGTGCCTCAGAAAAGAGAACGGTTAATATTAGTTGGGGTAAGAAAAGATATTAATCTAGAATATGAATATCCCAAACCATATAAAAGAATCTATAATTTACAAGATGCTTTAAAAAAAGGAGAATTATATAATTCAGATGTCCCAAATTCTAACGGTGTTAAATATCCAAAAAAGAAAAAAGCTATTTTAGATTTAGTTCCTCAAAAAGGATATTGGAGAGATTTACCAATTGAGTTACAAAAAGAGTTTATGGGTGGCAGTTTTTATTTAGGAGGAGGAAAAACTGGTATGGCTCGTAGAATAGGTTGGGATGAGCCCTGTCTAACATTAACTTGTAGTCCCGCTCAAAAACAAACAGAACGATGTCATCCAGAAGAAACACGCCCCTTTACTGTTAGAGAATATGCAAGAATTCAAACATTTCCTGATGATTGGGAATTCGCAGGTTCTATAGCACAACAATATAAACAAATTGGTAATGCAGTTCCTGTAAATTTAGGAAAAGAAATAGGTTATTCTATTATAAAGTTTTTAAACAACTATTATAGTTTATCAAAGCCCAAATAATAACTATAATTCTCAAAAGTGATTTGATCTAAAATACTACGATTACTTTTCTTAATCTCTGATTTTATTTCTTGTAATGCAGAATTTTCAATAATATCTTTATTTAATTCTATAGATTTTAAATATTCATTAATAGCAAGAGGTAAAATTTTGTAGAGATTATAAAATGCTGTATCCTCTCCAGTAACTAAAGCATAAAATCTATCCCCGGATATTTTGTAAACTCTACTATGACTATATTCCTTGCCATTAATATCACCTCTCCACAAATCACAAAAACTATTTTTAGCTAAAATTTGCACCCAATAGCATTTTGCTTTTTTATAATCATCTGCGTAGCGAGCAAGTTTTTGAAAAAGTGCTTCTGCGGCACTGCTGTTCATAGTATTATGTTTATTTTTTATATCAGCAAATAAAGAATCATTTTTTGCTTTAATATCGTAACCACTTTGATTTCCCGACTCAAAACCTTTGATTCCCCCAAGTATTTGTTCATGAAATGTTCCTATAGAATTATTAATTGATTTATCAATTTGTCTTAAAACTTCTGATTGAATTAATTTTTCTTCATCAATATTATTAAATTTTGCATCAAAAGTTAGTTTTATGGTGTCTATTTTATTAGAATAAAAATTCTTTTTTGTAATATTACTTTTCGCTTTTAAGTAAGACTTATGAAGATTTTCGATACAGCTAAGTAGATGATCGTCAGAAACAAAAGTTACATATTTATTTTTCATGATTATATACGAATTTATTTGAAGATTTAAAGATAATAACTAATTCTTAATAAAGAACCTCATCTACCATAAAAACTTAAGCCCACCGGTCATGGTCATTCCGGGCAATCGGTATCCATGATTAATTTCATATGTTTTATTCAATATATTCTGTGCAAAAAAGAATCCTTCAACATATGGTTTGGGACGAGCAGAAATACCTGCGTTTATACGAGTATATTGTGTAGTTATTTCTTGTGGCACAGAAAGATATAAATCTCGAACATGTTGCATTGTTACGTGTATACGGAATATTTTGTAGGTATAATCAGCAGCCACATTATATTGATGTTTTGGTGCCCCAAGCACCGGTTTCGAAATATCTAAGTAGGTGTAATTACTTCGTACTCTAAAATCAGAACGTATAACATAATCCAATGCCGCCTCAATTCCTCTATTGGTATATTCACCCGTATTTTGTCGCTGTGCTACAGGAAATTGACCTTCAACCTGAATAATGTTCTGTGCTTGTAATATAAACCCTGTTATTTGATATCGTAATCTATTATTCAGCATGTTTTGTATGTATGAAATCTCAACATTGTGTATGTGCTCCGGCTCTAAATCCTGATTTGGAGCATACAGATAGAGTTCCATAACGGTCGGATTTCTAAAGCCCTGTGAATATGAGCCCTGAACAGCCATGTTTTTTTGTATCTGATATTGCATTCCTGCATATGGAGTAAGATGTTGTGTGTTTTGTGCTGAATTATGTTCCAAACGTAATCCTCCGCTTACCACAAAAGATTGAGAGATGGGATGTGTAAGAAATGAATATGCAGCAAGTTCATGAATTCTGTGTAAAATATCTCTTCCAACACCACCATTTCCAACACCACCAATTTGCTTATACGCCGAACCTACCGTAAGTTTTGTGTTATGCTCATTCAATTTACATGATTGATTAAGAATAACACCTGCAGCAAAGTCTTCTGATTTCCAACCGCTTGACAAGTCATGAATTCCATCGTTTCTATAAAGAATAAACGTACCGCTTGTTTTTTCATAGGTGTTACTCAGCGTAATTGCCGCAGTATTTCTCTGAACATCAATAGCAAAAGAATCACGTGCATGACTAGGACCAGGATCATTTCCCGAAAATGATGAAGCCATCTGCCGAGCAGAAACTGTCCAATTATCAGAAATATCATATCCGATTTTCATACTTCCTTGTAGCATAGAAAAATCCGAATTACCTCTGTGCCCGTCTGTAAATCCGTGGTTAAGTGTAAAATAAGAATAGAGTTTTTCTTTTCTGTAGCCAAGAGCCGCATCATATTGTTGCGTATTAAAGCAGCCGTTTGCCCCTGTAACATATCCGCTTACCCCATCAGTTTTTTGTGTGGGGCTTGTAATTACAATAGCACCACCCATTGCATTTGAGCCATATAAAATTGAAGCCGGACCTCTAATTATGGTAACGTGCTCAGCATCTCCGGAGAGATAGGTATCAGGTAAAGGATGTCCAAATATTCCTTGATATTGCGGTTGACCATCAACAAGCATAAGGACCGAATGGTTAGGCGTGCCACCAATTCCACGTATACTAATAGCTCCGGCACCTCCTTGAGCAACACCGTAACCCAACACGCCACGTTCTGTTACAAACACACCCGGCGTCATATTTTGAATAACCGGAAGAGAATTACGGTATCCACTCTCCCTCATTTCTTCTTGTGTAATATGAGTAAGAGATGTTGCCGGTATTAGTACCGCATCATCATATAAAAAATCAGAAACAGTTACTTTTTCAAGCGTAATAGTATCTGTAAATTCTTGAGAAAATAAAAGGGAACAATATCCCATAAAACAACCGACAAACAGAGCGATTTTTTTCATTTCAGTAAGATTTAAGGTTGATATACACCACGAATAAGAGCATCGCGAATAGCTGATATTATTTTATTTGCACGTATAGTTGCTCCCGAAAAGCCATCGATTTTTGTAGTAACAATATTTCCCGGATAATATAAATCTTCCAGATGAACACGAATATCTTTTCCAACAAGATGCTGCAGGGCTTCATGATATTGTTGAACAACAGATTTGAAGGGATCTTTGGTTATACCAAGAACAAAATCATCTTTACCGTATAAATATCTGAATCGAGCTTCGGTAATAATATAATTTTGAATACTAAATTGAACATGCACTTCAAATTTACCGGCATCAGAAAAACTGCCTCGGTAGGTTCCATCTGCTATTGCAAAAACTTTTTCTACCTGATTTAATGGTTTATCGGGAGTATTTGAACAAGATACTCCAAGTAAGAGGACCCCGAAAAAAACAGCGTACGTATGCTTTGTGAAAAATCTATAAATATGTGACATATGTTTATTATTAAGATTACTACGAAAATATATAAAACTATTAATAGCTGCAATTTTTTTTAAGCTATTCATAGTATAATCCTGTCATTCAAGAGCTCTGTCATTCGATAAAGCATTCGTAGTAATGCTCCCGCCCTTCGAGAGCCTCAGGGACCTCAGCTCTCTCTAAAGAGAAAGGTCTCGATAAACTCGACCGGCATTGAATAAAATTCCTTCTCGTCGAGCGGCAGCCGAGACGCCCTTGTTACCGGAATGACGAGGTCCCCGAGGTCCCCGAGGATCGGAGGTAGCCATTAATACATTCAGCCCAAGCCCGGAACGGGCGATATAATTATAGAAATATGCATTAAGGCACCAAACCTAAGCCCCGAAGGCGGCGACATGATTATACCATCAAACGTAATTATTCGATACCCGTAAGGACAACCCTTGTGGTTGCCCCGCTAACACTAACCCTGCAACAGACGAGAGATTGAGACACACAAGTAAACCTTATGAAAGGAGCCGCAGGGCGGAGGGAACACACCTACCATATTCCACAAAAAATATATGAGGCAAATCATACCATGTAGTATATCGTCATATAATTTTTTTTAATATGTTTGTATGTAATGTTACGCTATTAAAAAATATATACATATGGCAGATTTTCAGTATCAAAAAATGTTTCCAATGGGAGAAGACACTACAAAGTATCGTCTTCTTACAAAAAACTATGTGTCAACTATAGAAGTTGGGGGAAGAAAAATTTTACAAATAGACCCAAAAGCTCTCGAATTATTGGCAGAAGTGGCAATTAATGATGTATCCTTCTATTTACGAAGCGAACATCTGCAAGGTCTTTCAAAAATTATTACAGATCCGAAAAGTTCCGACAATGATAAATTTGTTGCTGATACTATGCTTAGAAATCAGGTAATTGCAGCAGAAGGTGAATTACCTACTTGTCAAGATACAGGAACGGCCATAGTTATTGGCAAAAAAGGAGAAAATGTATGGACAGGTGCAGATGATGCGGAGTATCTTTCTAAAGGTATTTTTACTACATATCAAGAAAAAAACTTGAGATACTCACAAGTTGTTGCTACGAATATGTTCGAAGAGAAAAATTCCGGAAATAATATGCCTGCTCAAATAGATATTATGGCTACTACCGGAAATTCATATGAATTTATTTTTATTACAAAAGGTGGTGGATCTGCAAATAAAACCTTCTTATATCAAATGACAAAATCGGTATTAAACGAAGAATCGTTTACGGCATTTGTAAAAGAAAAATTACGTGATTTGGGAACATCTGCATGTCCCCCTTACCACATTGCGTTTGTGGTTGGCGGACAGGTTGATACAAATTTGAAAACCGTTAAACTTGCGTCTGCAAAATATTACGATTCCTTACCAACATCCGGCAATGAGCATGGTAGAGCGTTTAGAGATTTAGAATGGGAAGCAAAAATTCAAAAGATTGCTGAAGAATTTGGTGTAGGGGCACAATTTGGAGGAAAAGCATTTGCTCATGATATTCGAGTTATCCGATTACCACGTCATGCCGCTTCATGTCCAATAGGATTAGGCGTAAGCTGTAGTGCCGATAGAAATATTAAAGCAAAAATTACCGCTGATGGTATTTTTATAGAAGATCTTGAAAAACAGCCTGAAAAATATTTACCGGAAGCCGAACTTCTCTTACAACCTGCTGTTGATATTAATCTTGACCAGCCAATGGAGGAGATACTAAAAATCTTAAGTAAATATCCGGTTAAAACACGATTAAACCTCACAGGAACCTTAGTAGTTGCACGAGACATTGCTCATGCTCAATTCAAAAAATTACTTGATGAAGGCAAACCACTTCCTGAATATTTAAAACACCATCCGGTATATTATGCCGGACCTGCTAAAACGCCAAAAGGCATGGCTTCGGGTAGTTTTGGACCTACAACTGCGGGAAGGATGGATTCGTACGTAGCACTTTTACAGAGTCATGGAGGGTCTTTAGTTATGTTGGCAAAAGGAAATCGTTCTCCACAAGTTCGCGAAGCCTGTAAAAAATTCGGAGGATTTTATCTTGGTTCAATTGGTGGACCTGCTGCTATTCTTGCAAAAGAAAGCATACTATCTTCGGAAGTAATTGATTTTGAAGAATTAGGAATGGAAGCAGTTCGTAAAATCACCGTTAAAAATTTCCCTGCATTTATTATTTGTGATGATAAAGGCAATGATTTCTTTTTAGAGTTTTAATTTTTTTTAATTGCAAAATATGTCAAAAGTATTAATAATTGGAGCAGGTGGTGTTGGACGGGTAGTTGCTCATAAATGTGCTCAGGTACCTGAAGTTTTTAGTGAAATTATGCTTGCAAGTCGCACAAAATCAAAATGTGACGATATTGCAGCTTCTATAAAAAACAGAACAATACAAACCGCACAAGTTGATGCGGAAAATGTTCCTGAATTGGTTGCTTTAATTAAAAAATTTCAGCCAACATTACTTATAAATGTAGCTCTTCCATATCAGGACTTATTTATAATGGACGCTTGTTTAGAAACCGGGGTTCACTATTTAGATACCGCGAATTATGAGCCGAAAGATGAAGCTAAGTTTGAGTATAGCTGGCAGTGGGCGTATCAGGATAAATTTAAAGAAAAAGGTTTAACTGCTATTTTAGGATGCGGATTTGACCCGGGACAAACACAAATTTACACGGCATATCTTGCAAAACATTATTTTGATGAAATTCATTATTTAGATATTGTTGATTGTAATGGTGGCGACCATGGAAAAGCATTTGCTACTAATTTTAATCCGGAAATTAATATTCGAGAAATTACACAAAACGGGAAATACTGGAAAAACGGGGCTTGGGTAGAAACCAAACCGCATGAAATAATGAAACCACTTACCTATCCGGGTATTGGCGTGCGTAACTCATACCTCATGTATCATGAAGAATTAGAATCTTTAGTTAAAAACTTCCCTACCCTAAAACAAGCACGTTTTTGGATGACCTTTGGCGATGAATATTTAACGCATTTACGTGTAATTCAAAACATTGGAATGGCAAGTATTGAACCTATTCTATATAAAGGTGTAGAAATAGTTCCACTTCAATTTTTAAAAGAAACCTTACCAAATCCTGATACCTTAGGAGATAATTATACCGGAGAAACATCTATTGGCTGTCGCGTTAAAGGTATAAAAGACGGAAAAGAAAAAACAGCATATATCTGGAATAATTGCAGTCATCAAGCTGCGTTTAATGAAACCGGAGCTCAAGGCGTTTCTTATACAACCGGAGTTCCTGCTATGCTTGGTGCAATGATGTTCCTAACCGGAAAATGGCAAGGACCGGGCGTATTTAATGTAGAAGAATTTAATCCCGACCCATTTATGGAGCTTATTGGCACATACGGCTTACCTTGGGAAGTTGCAGAAGATGTAGATTTAGAGTTTGAATACTAATATGCACAACTATTTTCCTACCATCCCAGCTCCCGCATTTATTCTGGAAGAAGAAAAATTACAGAAAAATTTGGAGCTTCTTTCTTTTGTAATGAAAGAAGCAGATGTATCTATAATTCTTGCGTTAAAAGGATATGCATTATGGAAATCATTTCCTTTAATCAGGAAATATTTACGCGGAGCAACTGCCAGCTCATTACATGAAGTGCGTCTATGCAATGATTACATGGGATCAAAAGCACATACCTATGCCCCGGCATATGCACAACATCAGATTCAAGAAATAGCTGAAAACAGCAGCCATATTACGTTTAATTCACTTACGCAATATGAGCAATATAAACAGATTTGCTCCAAACATGAGGTTAAAATGGCTCTGCGTGTTAATCCTGGCTATAGCGATATTACCACCGACATGTATAATCCTTGTTCTCCAAATTCTCGACTGGGTATTCCGGCAGAATGTATCGGGAAAAACCTCCCGGATGGGATTACAGGTCTCCATTTTCATGCCTTATGCGAATCTGATTCATATTCTCTTGAGAAAGTTTTAGAGTCATTTGAGCAAAAATTTTCGCATCTCTTATATTCAGTTTCATGGGTAAATATGGGAGGCGGTCATCTTATTACAAGTAAAACATATGATGTGCAACATCTTATTTCTATTCTTACTCGCTTTAAGAAAAAATATGATGTTGAAATTATCCTTGAACCAGGCGGTGCAGTTGCCTGGCAGACAGGCGTTTTACAAGCAACCGTATTAGATATAGTAGAATATGGCACAATACCTACCGCTATTTTAGATGTTTCTTTTGCTGCACATATGCCGGACACACTCGAAATGCCGTATCGACCATATATTCGTGATGCTGAACGTGAGCAAAAAGATGGATTTTCACCCTATCGTTTAGGTGGACAAACCTGTTTAGCCGGTGATTTTCTAGATCCATACTATTTTCCAAAAGCACTCGCAATTGGCGACAAGCTTATTTTTGAAGATATGATGCATTATACTATGGTTAAAACTACCATGTTTAACGGAGTTCATCATCCATCTATGTATATTATTCATGAAGACGGAAGAACCGAATGTGTACGAGATTTTGTGTACGACGACTACAAATACAGATTAAGTTAAACCTGTCTGCTTTAATTTCCACATTACCATTTTAAACCTAGAGTATAGTGCAACAAAAAACCGTCCCAATAAAAATCAGAACGGTTTATAAGATATGACTTCAACTAAAATCTAAAACATATCAGCATTCATTACTTTTACCCAAGCAGCAACAAAATCATTCACAAATTTTTCTTTGTTGTCATCTTGAGCGTAAACCTCTGCATATGAACGCAAAACAGAATTAGAACCAAACACAAGGTCAACTCGGGTTGCTGTCCACGCAAGCTGTCCGGTTTTTCTTTCTACAATATTATACAGATTTTCAGAAACCGGAATCCATGAGTATTTCATATCAGTAAGATTCACAAAAAAATCATTTGTTAAAATCCCTACCTTATTTGTAAAAACACCGTGTTTTGTTCCACCGTAATTTGTTCCCAACACACGCATTCCCCCAATTAACACCGTCATTTCCGGAGCAGTAAGTCCCATAAGTTGTGCTCGGTCAAGAAGCATTTCTTCCGGCTTCACCGCATATACCTTTTTTTGCCAGTTTCTAAAACCATCGTGAACAGGTTCAAGAACAGAAAACGATTCAGCATCAGTCATTTCAGCAGTTGCATCACCCCGTCCGGCTGTAAATGGAACGGTAATAGATACACCCGCATCATGAGCAGCTTTTTCTACAGCTGCAGTTCCACCAAGCACAATTAAATCGGCAATACTTATTTTCTTTTGTAGACCAGATTGAATCTCTGTAAGTTTTGCCAAAACTTTTTGTAAGCGTTGAGGTTCATTACCAACCCAATCTTTTTGAGGAGCTAATCTAATACGAGCACCATTAGCACCACCCCTAAAATCAGAACCTCTAAATGTTCGAGCACTATCCCAAGCTGTGTTTATTAACTCCGTTGAACTTAAACCTGAGTTTAAAAGCGTTTTTTTAAGTTCTGCAATTTCTGAATCAGAAAGCGTATATGAAACAGCAGGAATAGGATCTTGCCATATAAGATCTTCTTGAGGCACATCATTCCCGAGGTATCTGCTTTTTGGTCCCATATCTCTATGCGTTAACTTAAACCATGCACGAGCAAAAACATCAGCAAAATAAGCCGGGTCTTTATAAAAACGTTCCGATATTTTTCTGTACTCCGGATCAATTTTAAGAGCCATATCCGCATCTGTCATCATAGGATTTCTGCGTACTCCCGGAACATGAGCATCAAAAGGTTTATCCTCTTCTTTAATATTAATAGGTTCCCATTGCCATGCACCTGCCGGACTTTTTTTAAGTTCCCACTCGTAAGTAAACAGAAGATAAAAATAGGTATTATTCCATTTGTCCGGAGTTGTTGTCCATGCTCCTTCTATACCGCTTGTAACAGTATCTTCAGCATTTCCTTTACCTTTAGGGTTTTTCCATCCGAAGCCTTGCTCTTCAAGATCTGCACCTTCAGGGTTTGGTCCTAAAACAGAGGCGTCTCCATTACCATGAGCTTTTCCAACGGTATGTCCGCCTGCGGTAAGAGCAACTGTTTCTTCATCGTTCATAGCCATTCTTGCAAAGGTAACACGCATAGCTTCAGCCGTTTTTAAAGGATCCGGTTTACCGTCAACCCCTTCAGGATTTACATATATTAATCCCATTTGAACAGCCGCCAAAGGATTTTCGAGCGTCGTTTCTTTTGATGCATCAGAATATCTGTCTTTTCCCAACCATTCTTTTTCGGCTCCCCAGTAAATATCTTTCTCAGGATGCCAAATATCTTCGCGACCACCGGCAAAACCAAATGTTTTGAATCCCATAGATTCATATGCCATATTTCCGGCAAGAATAAATAAATCAGCCCACGAGAGTTTATTTCCATATTTTTTCTTAATAGGCCACAACAATCGGCGAGCTTTATCAAGATTTCCATTATCAGGCCAGCTGTTAAGAGGCGCAAAACGTTGATTGCCGGTATTGCCGCCACCGCGACCATCAGCTAAACGATATGTTCCTGCACTATGCCAAGCCATACGAATCATTAAACCACCATAATGCCCCCAGTCTGCCGGCCACCAATCCTGACTTTCGGTCATTAAAGTTTTAAGGTCATTTTTTACTGCCTCTAAATCAAGCGATTTAAAAGCTTCACGATAATTAAAATCTTCGCCAAGCGGATTTGTTTTAGTGTCGTGTTGATGCAAAATGTCTAGATTTAGAGCATTTGGCCACCAGCTCATTACAGAGTTTGCGGTGTCTGTGTTTGCTCCATGCATAACCGGACATTTTCCTTTTTTAGATTGTTCCATAATACATTACTTTTTTTAATTATTACTATGTTATGTTATTCTGTTTTTTTATTATATGTTCCTTTTATTTGCAATACAACATCTTCAATTATAAAATCTTTAATATGTTTTTTCTCAAAATACTTCTGTATGAGCTCGTCTAATTCGGCATCTATATAGTCAACAATAAGGTCCTGACCCGAACAGTATATGTGATGGTGGTGAGACATTACCGCATCATATCTCATAATGTCTTTTTCTGATTTAACACGCTTTATAATAGCATGCTCAACTAAAAAATCTAAAACCTTGTATACCGTGCTTATAGAAATGTGTGGGTTGTGTTTTTTAGTATATAAAATAATTTGATCTGTTGTTGGATGGTTGTTTAGAGCAATCACAGCCTCATACACCGCAATTCGTTGGGGAGTTACTTTTACTCCTTTTTGTGTAAGAATCTCAATAATTTTATTACCTGACATATTTTTGTAGAATAAATGTTATTTAACAAATATAATAATTCTAATTTGATAATTAATATACTTTCCCAAGTAAAAATATTTTTTTATAAAACAATATTTTTTATATCCTACCTAATATTAGGTAAAATAAGAATATAATTTTATTTTTGTAGTTACAAAATTTACTATGAGACGTAAGAAAGATTCATTATTAGAGACTATAATTGAAGGAATTAAAGAAAAGAAAGGTAAAGAGATAGTTTCTTTAAATTTCTCGAAAATTGAAAATGCTGAAGTGTCACATTTTGTTATTTGTGAAGGCGATTCCACAACTCATGTTGCCGCTATTGCAGACTCAGTTATAGATATGGTTGCAAAACAAAAAACCGGTCGATTCTACGGTAAAGACGGATATGAAAATGCTGAATGGATTATTTTAGATTTTGCCAGTATATTTGTACACGTATTTCAACCGCATGTTCGGTCATATTACAGTATAGAAGAATTGTGGGCAGATTGTCCGCGTAATGATTACAATTAAATTAAAAATTCAATGTCAGAAAATTCATCAAACACTAAAAATACTCAACAGCCGGGTAACAGGCAACAACAGGGTAATAAACAACAAAACCGTCAGCCCAACAAACCAAATTTTCCAAATATGAATAACCCAAATGGCGGGTTTAATATGACGTGGATATATGTTGGTTTAATCATTTTATTCTTTGCCATTAATTTCATGGATTTCGGCAGCTCTACAAGAGAAGTAACCGACAGTCAATTTTTTACGCAACTACAAGCAAATGAAGTTAGTAGGGTGGTTATTGTAAACAAAGAATTTGTTGAAGTATTTTTAAAAACAAATCCATCTCGTGGTCCCGGAATAGGATCTCCCGATTATAAATTTACGATTGCATCCGTAGATTTCTTTTTAGAGCGGGTACAAAGAATTCAAGAAAATGTAAGCCCCGAACATCGTATTAGTGTTAGTTCAGAAACTCGACATAACTATGTGGGCGAAATAATTGGATGGCTCTTACCATTTGCCTTAATTATTGGTATTTGGATTTTCTTTATGCGTAGAATGAGCGGTGGCGGCGGTGGCGGACCGGCATCTCATATCTTTAACATTGGCAAATCTCGAGCAAAAATGTTTGATAATGCCGTTGATAAAGTAAAAACAAATTTTAATGATGTTGCCGGACTTGAAGAAGCAAAAATTGAAATCAGAGAAATTGTTGACTTCCTAAAAAACCCTAAAAAATATACGGAACTCGGGGGTAAAATTCCAAAAGGTGCCTTATTAGTGGGACCTCCCGGAACAGGAAAAACTCTACTTGCGAAAGCAGTTGCCGGTGAAGCAGGCGTTCCATTTTTCTCAATGTCGGGTTCCGATTTTGTTGAGATGTTTGTAGGAGTTGGTGCTGCACGTGTTCGGGATTTATTTAAAGAAGCTAAAACAAAAGCTCCCTGTATTGTATTTATTGACGAAATTGACGCTATTGGTCGTGCACGCGGAAAAAACCCAAATATGGGGGCAAATGATGAGCGAGAAAATACGCTTAATCAATTATTAACCGAAATGGACGGCTTTGAAACAGACAAAGGGGTAATTATTCTTGGGGCAACCAACCGTGCCGATATTCTTGATAAAGCTCTTATGCGTGCCGGTAGATTTGACCGACAGATTCATGTAGAATTACCTGATTTAAATGAACGAGAAGCTATTTTTAATGTTCATCTTAAACCCATAAAAGTAGCAAAAGAAGTACAAAGTGGATTCCTTGCAAAACAAACTCCGGGGTTCTCGGGAGCAGATATTGCAAATGTGTGTAATGAAGCTGCTTTAATTGCTGCTCGAAAAGATAAAAAACAAGTTGAAAAACAAGATTTCCTAGATGCGGTTGACCGTATTATTGGAGGACTTGAAAAACGAAATAAAATTATTACGGTTGAAGAAAAGAAAACAATTGCGTTTCATGAAGCCGGTCATGCTACATTAAGCTGGTTACTTGAACATGCTCATCCGCTTATTAAAGTTACCATTATCCCTCGCGGAAAAGCCTTAGGTGCAGCATGGTACTTGCCGGAAGAGCGTCAAATTACAACTCGAGAACAAATTATTGACGAAATATGTGCGACCTTAGGCGGAAGAATTGCCGAAGAAATAACATTCGGAAAAATATCTACCGGAGCGTTAAACGATTTAGAACGAGTTACTCGTCAGGCATATGCAATGGTTACGTATTTTGGAATGAGCGATAAAGTTGGAAATATCAGTTTTTATGATTCTTCCGGGCAATCTGACTTTTCGTTCCATAAACCATATAGCGAGGAAACATCGCGTTTAATTGATAACGAAGCAAAACGTATTATTGACGAGGCATATGCAAAAGCGAAAAAGATATTACTTGAAAACAAGAAAGGTCTTACAATTTTAGCAGATCTTTTATTAGAAAAAGAAGTTATTTTTAGTGAAGATCTTGAAAAAATATTCGGAAAACGTGCGTATACGCCACGGGATTTAGCTACGCCTAAGCAACAACCCGAAGACCAGCCAAAAGCCGAAAAACCAAAACGCTCAAAACCGGCTGCTAAAAAAGAGGACCCGGAAACACAAGCAGAGAAAAAAACTACTCGAAAACCGAAACCAAACGTAAAACCTGATGAAAACTAAACAATCGGCTCGCACTGAAATATTAGAGCGTTTGCGTGCGGTTTCAATTACGGTGCCTTTAACCGAGTACTCCCCGCTTACTTCGAATAAAGATTATTTTGTTCAACCGGAAACAAATAATCTTGCTCAGATTTTTGCTGAACGTTTACGTGCTTTATCTGGAAATTGCCAGCTTTGCTCTTCTTTACCAGATGCTTTAGTACAAATACAAAAACTCATTTCTGATAATACGGTGTACTGCACTCAAAAAGATCTGCAAAGCATGTGTGCTGAACATGGAATTACAAGCTCTGATTCTGAAGATTTTGCAGAACATTGCCTATTCTCTCTCACTACCTGTGATGCATTAGCTGCAAGAACGGCAAGTGTAATTATTTCGTCTGCCACACTAAACGGACGAAAAGCAATTGCCGCTCCCGAAACACATATTGTGCTAGCATATCAGTCGCAACTATTTGTTGATCTACCGGAAGCATTTGCGTCAATACACATAGATTCACTCCCTTCGCAAATTACAACCATAACCGGCCCGAGCCGAACTGCAGATATTGAAAAAACCTTAGTTTTAGGAGCTCACGGGCCAAAACAATTATATGTTTTTATTATTCCCGATAATGAATAATTTTACGCAAAGAATACTTACCGGAACTATATATATTGCCTGCATTATTGCTGCTTTATATACAGTGCCGCTCGTGTTTCTCGTAATTTTTCTCGTAATTTCTGCTTTTACTCAGTATGAATATTACCGTTTAGTAGCACATATTCCCGATGTTAAACCTCATGTGGTTTTAGGAATATTTTCGGGTGTGGCATTATATATCCTTTCTTTTTTTAATGCCTTTTATAATCTTCCCAACACCCTATTTATATGGCTTTTGCTTATTCTCCCTATAAGCATGCTTAAAGAATTATTCTCTCATTCTAAACAAAGCTTGCAAAATATGGCATATACCCTGTTTGGCATTATGTATATTGCTGTTCCTTTTGCATTATTACCGTATATTGGAGCTTCTCCTGAGCAAGGTGTAAGTATTTCCGGAAATATAATAATGATGATGTTTCTCTTTATTTGGTCGCACGATTCTTTTTCGTACGTATGGGGTGTAACATGCGGTAAGCATCTTTTATTCCCTCGCATATCTCCCAAAAAAACGGTAGAAGGTTTTATAGGCGGATTAACAACTACGGTAGCCATTGCAATCTTATTATTTTACGTATATCCCATTGGATTAACACTAACACAACAGATTATAGCTGCGGTACTAATAGTACTATTTGCCACCTGTGGCGATTTAGTTGAGTCTATGCTCAAACGTTCTGTAGATATTAAAGATTCCGGTACTTTATTACCCGGACATGGAGGTTTTTTAGACAGATTTGACAGTGTAATTTTTTGTATTCCGCCGTTTTTTGCATATTTGTATATTATTAAAGCTATATAATAGCATACCCCAAAAGAGAACTAAAAAAATAAATGTATGGTACGTATACACAAAGAGGGTTATCCCACAATTGCAATTGTATGTATAATCCTTATAGGATTAATGCTTTTTATCCTGTCAATATCTCCTTGCGTTTGGTTTAGCGGATTTATGGGGTTTGTAAGCTCCTCATTTTTTGTATTCATTGTGAGTTTTTTTAGAGTACCATCACGCACATATACCTATGAGCAAGATGCGATAATAGCTCCCGCAGATGGAAAAATTGTAGTTATTGAAGACGTATTTGAGTCGGAATTTCTTAAAGAAACATGCACCCAAATATCAATATTCATGTCGCCGCTAAATGTACACGTAAACCGCTATCCAATTGATGGAACCGTTGTGTTTTGCAAATATCATACGGGCTTAAAAATGCCGGCATTTAATCCAAAATCCTCTGAACTCAATGAACGAACCAGTATTGCCGTACAAACAGCAAAAGGACACACTGTTCTGTTTCGTCAAATTGCAGGAGCTGTAGCAAGACGGATAGTGTTTTATGCAAAACTAGGAGACAATGCAAAACAAAATGAAGAATTCGGCTTTATAAAATTTGGCTCTCGAGTAGATCTTTTTATACCGAAACATATGACTGTATGTGTTTCTTTAGGAGATAAAACAAGAGGCGGACAAACTATTTTAGCCAGATAAGAGACCTCATGAAACCAATACGTGTTTCCATAATAGAATACGCTAATACCATTCCTTTTATTTACGGACTTACCCAAAATACGTACATTAGAGAACATTCTGTATTCACAAAACAATATCCTTCATTATCGGCACAACAATTATTAGAAAACTCGGCAGATATTTCAATAATGCCAATTGCTGCTATACCCGAAATTCCCGGAGCTCGAATAATCTCTGATTTTTGTATTGCCGCAAAAGGACATGTAGCATCTGTTCTCCTATGCAGCACCGTGCCTATAGAAGATATTAAAACAATTAAACTGGATTATCAATCAAGAACATCTAATATTTTAGTGCAAATTCTTGCAAAAAAATATTGGAACATCTCCCCTCTTTTTATAGAGGAGCATGATTCCATTCCTCAACAAAACATAGATGCATATGTATTAATTGGCGACAAAGCCCTTACCGGCAGTCAAAATTTCTTATATGTGTATGATATTGCTACAGCATGGTATAAGCTATATAATACCGCCTGTGTATTTGCTTGTTGGGTTGCAAATAAAGATATTCCTCAAACATACCTATCAGAATTTGAAAAAGCATTGCAATACGGAACATCTCATATATCTGAAAGTGTGGCATCTACAAATAACACGTATAGTTTTAATGTACATGAATATCTACAAAATAATATTATATATCGTGTACCCAATCTAGAAGAAATATGTAATCTGTTTTATAAAGAAATGGCAGAATTACAGAAGGAATAATGAGGAAGTACTTGGAAAACTAAACTCAATCAGCAATAGGTATAAATTTTCTCCCGTAAATGCCTACTATTTTGTAAACACAACACAATGAGCATCACAGAATTCCAGATTTGAAAAATGAAAGTGTTTTTGTATATAACGCATCGTTTCTTTTTGATAGAAAAATACATGCGTCTTATCGTTTCTATAATGCCATGAAGGAAAATCTATATCGTCTGAATACAAAACAGTTTTACAATACAATTTTCCTGTTTCTTTAAGCATATGATATAAGAGAGAAAACTCTTTATAGGGATTATGAAAATGCTCAACCACCTCACAACAAACTATATAGTTATATGTTTGTTGTAAGACCTCCGGATAATTATGAAAAAACGGATCATATTGTTTGATAGAATACAAAGCGTCAGAAAGCATTTTTGAGATAACAGGACCCGAACCCGCTCCAAAATCGAGCCCAAGGTCTGTAGGTAAAAAATCTGCTAAAACCCTATCAACAATAGGTCTAACAAAATTCTGATAGCGAATATCAGTAATATCATTATTATGCTGTTTATAGCAATTGTGCTCCTCAGCTGCGGTCAAATAATTTTGAGAACACATAAAAACACCCTTGCAGTTCACACAACGGTAATATATAATACCATGATAATCGCAAAAAAAAGGAGATGTAGAATTACAAAGGGGGCAATAAGAAGCTGTATGCATATAAGTATATTCAAAAATTAGAAGTGATAAAAATAAGAAATAATCTTTGCAATCAATATACAGTAAAAATTGAATATACAATTGTGTATCAGAATAATCTAAAAATTTGTATTTTTACCATATGATAGCATTAAATCAAACAGGCGTAGAACAAATATTTGAATTCCGCATTAAAGAAGGAGTTTCTGTAGAATATTTAGCAGCTCGGGAATTACCGGCATGCGATGAAAAACGTGCATTGTTTTTCTCGCAACACATTACCGCCATGGCAAATGCTACAGGCGGGGTAATTTTTATAGGCATTCATGCAACGCGAAAAATTCCCCGGTCTTTACAGCCAATTAAAGTTGAACATGCTCTTACCTGGCTTCAAACAATTTGCAAAACACATATTTCGCCGGAAATACCTAATCTTGCCATTCAAAAGATTGTTGTTTCTGAACAGGGCGATTCTATTATTGGCATTTCCGTTCCCAATAGCCACAAAGCCCCGCACATGGCAGAAGACAAGCGTTTTTACAAACGAATTGGATGCAAAATTGAAATCATGGAAGAATTTGAAATCCGTGATTTATATCTAAAAAGCAAAAGACCGGAACTTGAAATTTATTCCATTTTAAATACCGGAGGCATACCGCATATGGAAAATGGAAAATTTGCACGAATGAATTTTTATCCACGTTTTTTACTAAAAAACACCAGCTCATCAATAGAAAAATTCTATAAAATTGAAATTTCTATTCCGTCTCAAATCCACAACCCGAATTTTGATTCTCTTCAGAATCATTTTAACAGATTTGATGATGGAAATACTATTTTTACCATTACACAAAATAATCCCCTCTATCAAAACGAAATAGCAACAGTTGCAGAAGGTCATTTTATAATTGATGCGGAATCATATAATGCCTTTGCGGATGGGGAATTAATTATTAAAGTTTTTTACTCATCGGGAGTACAAACCAGACATTATAACTTAAAAGAAACATTTTTATATAAAAATAAGCAATTAGAAAAAGATGATTTTCTACAAGAAAAGAAGATTTTAAAAAGCACAGAATACGAAAGTCCTAAATTATTTTAAACGATAGATTCTCTCCTATTACAATGGCATGGATAACAATTAAATCATATACCCTTGCTCACGAAGCTCATTTAGATGAGATGTTATTACAGAGTGAAGGCATTGAAACGTTTTTAAAGGATGAACTCACCAATAGGGTAGATAATTTCTTGTCGCACGCAATTGGAGGCGTTAAACTGCAAGTACAGAAACATGATGCATACAAAGCTCGCGAAATACTAGACATTCCCCATTCTGTTGACCCCGCAAAAGATTATAAACCAATAGCTGATTTTGCAGAAACTATAGCTGCCTATATTCCATTTGTGCGAAAGTGGGGATATCAGAAAAAAATAGTTTTCTCCCTTACCCTTTTGGCTCTTGGGATTGGGTTATTCTGTATAATACTTTACGGAATATTTGCGTAAATCTTTAGCACTCGCGTAGATTATTTTAAAAGGACTCTCATTAATAAACAAGGCACTAAACGCAAGAAAAAAATCTGAACTAAGATTAATAACATGCTGTGAAACTGATTTTTAAATCAAAATTCATGAAATAAAAAAAGATGTTTCTAAAATTGTATTATCTTTACCAATAGTTTATTCCCCAAACATAACAACAATATTTTTTTCTTATTATTAGAACTTATAGATAGGGCTATTACGTATGAAATTAATATAATCCTCTAAATACAGGCGATATGAAATTCCAGAAAAAAGACTCCATTACATATTTAGAATTGCTTTCGAATCCTCTTTGTATTTCAGGAGTTTCTACTCGCAACGGTGGATTTAGCAAAGGAACACATTTTAGTTTAAACCTTGGCAGGAACACTACCGACAAGCTAGAACGCGTGCAAAAAAACCGAAATAAATTTTTTAATGCTATTACTCCCGGTTTTAAAGTTGTGTATATGCAACAAATGCATTCAGACACTATTATTCATGTTGATTCTGAATATGTTAACAATACAGAAGGCGATGCATTTTTTACACAAGAGCGTAATGTTCTACTCACGATTTCTACCGCAGATTGTGCGTCTATAATAATTCACGACGAAGATTTTACGATTGCTGCAGCCATACATTGCGGCTGGAGAGGAGCAGAACAAAATATTATCGGGAAAACAATTTCACAGCTCAGTTCATTTGTACCTGCAGAATCACTTGTTGCATATATAGGTCCAATGATACAGCAAGATTATTATGAAGTAGGCTCAGAATTCCTCGAAAAATTTCCCGCAGAATACTTCAAAACCATACAAGACAAACACTATTTTAACCTCAACAATTTTGTAGAAGATGCTCTTGTAGATGCAGATGTAGGACGAATAATAAACACCCGCTTAGGCACATTTTCTAATCCTGAGCATTTCTTTTCCTATCGCCGCGATGGGGAAACAGGAAGAATGTTGGCATATATTGGGCTGGTGTAATTTTATAGGAGAAAAACGGAAGAAATATTATTTTTCAGGTAAAACCACCCGAAAAGATTAACTTCGTTGAGCTCCCAAGCTCTACCCCTCGGCAAACTCGGGGACCCCGAGTCTCTTTTTAGAGAAAAAGGTCTCGGTCAACTTGACCGGCTATGAATGGAATTCCTTCTCGTTGAGCGGCAGTCGAAACGCTTTTGTTACCCGAAATGACGAGGTTCCCGTTTACCGAGGGATAAGGATAGGTTGCATTGTTTTCAGTTCTAAACAACAAGAGATTCCTCCTTTCAGACGGAATGACAGGAAAGGAATTCCTCCCCCAGCCCGGAACGGGCGACATAATTATAGAAACATTAATTACCCACCTAATCTAAGCCCCGAAGGCGGCGACATTATTATAGGGCAGACACATAGGTCTGCCCCGACGGCATAAAAAAAACGGTTCATAGAAATTCTATGAACCGTTTTGATATTGTTATAACAGACTATGTTAATCTTTTAATTTTGCAACTAAAAATTCGCGATTTAATCGTGCAATATTTGCTATTGAAATTCCTTTCGGACATTCAATTTCGCATGCTCCGGTGTTGGTGCAATTACCGAATCCTAATTCGTCCATTTTTGCAACCATTGCTTTTGCTCTGCGAGCTGCTTCTACTTTACCTTGTGGTAATAATGCTAATTGCGAAACTTTAGCCGACACAAATAACATTGCAGACCCATTTTTACACGTAGCAACACATGCTCCACAGCCAATACATGACGCCGCATCCATTGCTTCATCTGCAGCATCTTTTGAAATTGGAATTGCGTTTGCATCGGGCACGCCACCGGTATTAACCGATACAAATCCGCCTGCAGCCATAATTTTATCAAAAGCAGTACGGTCTACAATTAAATCCTTAATTACCGGGAATCCTGCTGAACGCCATGGCTCAACCGTAATAGTTTCACCATCTTTAAACTTACGCATGTGAAGTTGGCAAGTAGTAATATCTTCGTCGGGACCGTGAGCATGTCCGTTAATATATAAACTACACATGCCGCAAATACCTTCGCGACAGTCATGGTCGAATACAACCGGCTCTTTACCATCATCAACTAATTGCTCGTTAAGCACATCCATCATTTCAAGGAATGAACTATCCGGTGATATATTCTGTAAATTATATGACTCAAAATGACCTTTCACCTTTGGACCTTTTTGTCTCCAAACTTTAACGGTGATTTGTAATCCTTTTTTTTCACTCATGTTTGTATATTTTTCTGTTCTGGTATGAACGTTATTGACTTATTTTATTTATAGTTACGTTGATTTAGTTTACAATATTCGAACGTAAGTGGCTCTTTATGAAGCTTTGGTTCTTTATCAACATCGGTAAATTCCCACACACCTGCATACGCAAACTTTTTATCGTCACGTAATGCCTCGCCTTCTTCGGTTTGATGTTCGGTACGGAAATGTCCGCCACACGACTCTTCTCTATGCAGAGCATCACGAGCCATAAGTTCACCAAGTTCAATAAAATCTGCTACACGATTTGCTTTTTCGAGCTCTTGATTTAATTCGTTTGCAGAACCCGGAATTTTAACATCCTTCCAGAACTCTTCACGAATTTGTTTTAATTCAGCAATTGCTTTTTCAAGACCGGCTTTATCACGAGCCATACCAACATAATCCCACATAATTTGACCTAAACGTTTATGGAAGGTATCTACTGATTTAGATCCTTTTACATTCATAAGTTTATTAATGTGTTCTTTTACCTCATTAACAGCCGCCGTAAATGCTTCCGATTTTGTATCCATACGTGGTGTATGCAGTTCATCAGCCAAATAATTTTGGATCGTGTATGGTAATACAAAATATCCATCAGCTAAACCTTGCATAAGAGCAGATGCTCCTAAACGATTTGCCCCGTGGTCAGAGAAGTTTGCTTCACCCGCTGCAAATAAGCCCGGAATAGTAGTTTGTAATTCATAATCAACCCAAATACCACCCATTGTATAGTGAATAGCAGGATAAATCATCATTGGCGTTTCATATGGGTTATCATCAGAGATTTTTTCGTACATCTGGAATAAGTTACCATAGCGTGCCTCAACCACATCGCGACCTAAACGCTCAATAGCATATCCAAAATCAAGATATACTGCATCACCGCTTCCAACACCAAAACCTGCATCGCAACGCTCTTTAGCAGCACGAGAAGCCACATCACGCGGAACAAGGTTACCAAATGCCGGATATCTACGCTCTAAATAAAAATCACGTTGTTCATCCGGAATATCTTGCGGTTTTAATTTTCCTGCACGAATTGCCTCTGCATCTTCTTTACGTTTTGGCGTCCACACACGTCCGTCGTTACGTAAGGACTCAGACATAAGCGTAAGTTTTGATTGGAATTGTCCATGTACCGGAATACAGGTTGGGTGAATTTGCACATAACAAGGATTTGCAAAATATGCCCCACGTTTATATGCTTTCCATGCAGCACTACCGTTAGAACCCATTGCATTTGTAGAGAGGAAGAATACATTTCCGTATCCACCGGTTGCAAGAACCACAGCATGACCAAAATGCGCATCGATTTCGCCGGTTACCATATCGCGAGTAACAATACCGCGACATTTACCGTCAATTACAATCACGTCCATCATTTCGGTACGGTTATACATTTTTACCGTTCCTTTTCCTATTTGGCGACTTAATGCACTGTACGCACCAAGCAATAATTGCTGTCCGGTTTGTCCTTTTGCATAAAACGTACGCGACACCTGTGCACCACCAAACGAACGGTTATCAAGGAGCCCCCCGTAATCACGAGCAAATGGTACACCTTGAGCAACACACTGGTCAATAATACTATTACTTACCTGAGCTAAACGATATACGTTTGCCTCACGAGCACGATAATCGCCACCTTTTACCGTATCATAAAATAAACGGAAAATACTATCGCCATCATTCGGATAATTTTTTGCCGCGTTAATACCCCCTTGAGCAGCAATAGAATGTGCTCTACGAGGACTATCTTGGTATGCGAAACACTTTACATTAAATCCCATTTCGCCAAAAGATGCAGCAGCTGCACCACCGGCAAGACCGGAACCAACAACTAAAATATCCAGTTTTCTTTTATTAGCCGGATTTACCAGCTTTTGATGATTTTTATAATTATCCCACTTTTCAGCAATTGAACCTTCGGGTATGTTACTATTTAATTTTGCCATAATATCTAAAGTCTTTAAAAATTAATTACGATAACGGATAAAACGCATATTGAGCAATTGCAATAACACAAAAGCCAATTCCAATAAACCACGCAACTACAACACTCGCTTTTTGTAATCGAGGAATCCATATTTTATTGCTAAGTCCTATTGATTGGAACGAAGACCAAAATCCGTGAGAAAGATGAAATGCAAGAGCAATACTTCCAATTACATATGCAATTACTATCCATGGCGTTTGAAAAGCACTGTGAACAAGAGCATAGGCATTATATCCTACCGTTTCTACGCCAAAATAGCTAAATGTAGTATCAGCTAACAGAGGGTCTCCGGTAATTTTCATTTTCACCCAAAAATCTGCCATGTGAATAGCAAGAAACGCAAACAATGCAATGCCAAGCGGCAACATGTTTTTTGAAGACCATTCTACATCCGGAGTTTTATTTCCCGATGAATATTTGTCTGATCCGCGAGCTCGCATATTTTGTATTGTTAAAACCAAAGAATACAAAATATGAATTATAAATCCTGCAAAAAGCACAGGTTCTATAATTTTAATTAATGGGTTAATACCCATAAAATGCACCGCAGCATTAAACATTTCTCCTTCTTGAGTACCGAAAACCGGGTCGAGCAGTAAAAATGAATTTACTAAAAGATGCACCAGTAAAAACATAATAAGAAACAAACCCGACAGACTCATCAAGAGTTTCTTTCCAATAGAATAGCTAAAAACATTTGCCATAATTGCAGTAATACTTTAATAATTAATAAATCCAATAAACATAACGTGCCACAAAAATAGAATTTTTTACTAATTTTTTATATAATAAAATCGTTTTTCGAGTCATATTTTTATCTGATTCAAAACCCTGTTTTAAAACTATCAAAATTTGTGAAACTAATCCCAAATATGTACATTTGACAAACTAGATTTACGCGTTAAAAAAGAACCTGTTTATCCTCTATTGAAATACATCTTTACTCATGAAAAAACCCATTCGCGTTGGAGATACCGTACGATATTTAAATGATGTTGGAGGCGGAATTGTAACCAAAATTTGTTCTAACACTCTCGTTGAAATTGAAGATGATTCGGGCTTTATTATTCCGGTTAGCATACAAGAGCTCCTTGTAATATCATGTGCATATGAAACAGAAGAGCCAAGTATTGAAACAACTCCCGAAGTTCCCGAGACAGAAATTGAAATTATTGAGGGCAACGACTCCCCTCTTATGTTGCTTGCGTTTGTGCCGCAATCAAAAGATTTAGAACAATTTGACATTCATATTATTAACGACTCTAACTTTTGGTGTATGTATGTGGTTCTACAATCAGATGAAACCGGAGATTCATTTATGCTACACGGAACATTAGAGCCAAATACAAAAGAACGTGTATGCACATTTTCCCGAGAAAACATTCATACTGTAGATGCATTACTTATTCAAGCTATTCTCTATAAAACCGAACAATATTCTACTGTTGAACCAATTAATAAAACATATAACATAGAAAAAGTTAAGTTTCATAAGTCGGGAGTATTTACTGAAAATGAGTTTTTTTATGAAGATGCATATATTGTAGAATTGCATAACAGCACTAAACAAAAGCTGGAAAAATCTTTTGAAAACACATCATTGTATACACATATTACACAAAACAAAAAAAGCGTACCTCTTCATACAAAAACTAAGAAATCTCGCGAAGAAACACGGGAGGTAGATTTACATATTCATGAGCTCATTGATAACGAAAGCGGACTCAGCAACATCCAAAAGCTGGAAATACAAACAAAGGCATTTGAAAAAGCACTTACATCTGCAATTAAAGACGGAACACATAAGCTTGTGTGCATACATGGCGTTGGTAATGGAGTATTAAAAGCAAAAATTAGAGAGATATTAGATAAAGATTATCCCCGATTATATTATCAAGATGCATCGTTCCAAAAATATAAATTTGGAGCAACGCTCATTTATCTTAGAAAGATTTATTCGTAATACCTGCTTCATCTATAACCCAATGGAAGGTAATACTTAATATAAGTGTAGCATATGAAAAAATGTTAACAATCTTCGCGGGAATTATCATTACAGAAACAAAAAAACGTGTATTTTTCACGTAAAATAGCTAATACTTAAAATTTTATATTGTGAAAGTATATATTGTAAATAAATCAAAACATCAGCTTCCTGCATATTCTACAGAACATTCTGCAGGAATGGATTTGCGAGCAAATATTGATGCTCCAATAGTGTTACAACCCTTAGAGCGGAAAATAATTCCCACAGGATTGTTTATAGAATTACCGGAAGGATACGAAGCTCAAATCCGTCCACGAAGCGGTTTAGCAGCAAAACACGGAATTACTTGTTTAAACACTCCGGGCACTATTGACGCGGATTACCGTGGAGAGATTGGAGTAATTTTAGCAAATGTTTCTAACGAAGCCTTTATCATTGAAGACGGCGAACGAATTTGCCAAATGGTAATTGCAAAATATACAAAAGCCGAATTAATAGAAACCGACACACTTTCTGAAACAGTTCGTGGTGCCGGAGGATTTGGCTCAACCGGAAAAAAATAAAAAATTTACATAAAACTATGAATATAATTATTCCAATGGCCGGTATGGGTACTCGAATGAGACCGCATACACTTACAGTTCCTAAGCCCTTAATTCCGGTAGCCGGAAAACCTATTGTGTATCGCTTAGTAGAAGATATTGCAAAGGTTTGTAATGAAGCTATTGAGGAGATTGCTTTTATTATACATCCATCCTTTGGAAAAGAAATAGAAAATACTTTAATTGAAATGGCTCAAAAACTTGGAGCTAAAGGATGTATATATTATCAATATGAAGCATTAGGAACGGCTCATGCGGTACATTGTGCAGCAGAATCATTACGAGGAAATGTTGTGGTTGCCTTTGCAGATACGCTCTTTATTGCAAACTTTAATCTCGACACTTCAAAAGATGGAATAATATGGGTGCAACAAGTTGCCGACCCCTCTGCGTTTGGAGTGGTGAAACTAAACAATCATGGTAGTATAACAGACTTTGTTGAAAAACCAAAAGACTTTGTTTCTGACCTTGCAATAATTGGTATATATTATTTTAAACATGGTGAAAACCTCAGAAGTGAATTGCAATACCTCCTTGATAATAATATTCATGTTTCTGGCGAATACCAACTTACAACGGCCTTAGAAAACATGAAAAATAAAGGGATTCCTTTTTATCCGGGTAAAATTGACGAATGGCTCGATTGCGGAAATAAAAATGCTACGGTTCATACAAACAAGCAGTTACTTTCAAACTATGGCTCAGATATTAATTCATCAGCACAAATTAGTGAAGCTCACATAATTGAACCCTGCTATATTGGAAAAAATGTTACTATACAAAACTCTGTTATTGGTCCACATGTAAGTATTGGCGATAATACACATATTTCAAATAGTATTATATCTAACAGTATTATACAAAATAATTGCTCTATATCAGGGATTCAGTGCACACAATCTATGATTGGAAATACCGTACATATTGATGAAAAACCAAAGGATTTAAATATTGGAGATTACTCTCAAATAACTGTATGAGAAAACAGTATGCATATACAATTTGTAAACAATATAGCGTAAAAATAGTATTTGTACTACTCATCCTCTGTACCCATTTTTCTGCCACAGCTCAAAAAAACAAAGAGCAAACAAGAGCAGATTCACTCTCGCAAGACAAGAAACAAGAGCAATTTAATCGGCTCTTTATTCAAGCTAATTTATATAAAAACCGGGGAGAATTTCAAGAAGCACTTGCACTATACTACGATTGCTTAAAACTTTGCAAAAACTGCTGGAGCGTACAATATGAAATAGCATACATATATTTTTCTCAACAACAATATTCTCAAGCCGAAAAATATATGCGTGAAGCTCTCTTGAGCGAACCAAATAAAAAAGAACTAAATACCTTAGCTCTCAGTATATATGAGGCATGGGGGCAACCGAAACAACACATACAAACGCTCCGAAAAATTTTAAAACAAACACCTCATAATCAAGACCTTTATTATAAAATATCTGAACTATATGCTTCACAAAAACTATATAAAAATGCAATACAAGAATTACAAAAACTTGAACAAAAATTTGGTGTAAGTGAAAAGAGTATATTGTTAAAAGCCAAATACTTTGCTTTATCAAATAATTACAATTCTGCAATAAAAGAACTAGAAAAAGCAGTTGCAAAATTTCCTGATAATACGGATATAGCATGTATGCTCGGAAACATGTATTCAATACAAAAAAACTATGCCAATGCTTTACGCATATATACAAGTATAGAAAAGAACCCGAATCATACCGAAACAGCATTAATGAGACAAGCCGAGCTATACATTATTACTGATAATCATACAGATTTTATTACAACATTACATAAAATAACATCTTTATCAAGCATACGCCCAGAAACCATACGCTATATACAAAACCTACTCTCAAAAGTTCCTCAAAATTCTCAAATACAGAAAAATAAGCACGAAATTATTAGTGCCATATATACTTTTTTCCCGGAGAATTATGAATTTATTAAAACAGCTGCCAACTACTACTATGCTCTTGATTCCATAGAAAAATCTAAAAAACTCTATTATGAGTGTTTAGATGCGGGGATGATTGATAATGAAATATATTCTCGAATAATTGAGATAGAAACAAGACAAAAAAATTATACCGCTGTGTATACGCTTAGCAAAACCGCTATAGAATTATATCCATTCTTACTCTCGTATTATATTTCGCATTCAAAAGCAGCACTACAGTTACAAAAATATAATGAAAGTATAACGTTACTTAACTCTATACAACATTCTATTTTTGATAATTCTACATTGTCAATTATACACAGTTTTCTTGGGTATGCAAACTATAAGATTAATGAGCATGATACTGCAGAAAAACATTTTGTAACAGCGGCAGAAAAAGACCGTTCTCAATACTATTTTAAACAACTGTATGCGTATTATTTAGTGCATGAATCTAAAAATCTAGCATACAGTACAAATCTGATTGAAACATGCATAGAAAAAAATCCTGATGATGATAAAAATCGGTACATTCTGGCTCGTCTCCTATTTTTGGAACGCACATTTCATGAAGCACAAACAATCTTAGAAACAATGCCTACCATATCTGAATCCGCTGAAGCTCTAGAGTTATTGGGTGATATACTATTTATAACAGGAAAATATGATACGGCCAATACAAGCTGGCAACAAGCAATTGATTTAGGTGCAGATATTAATATTCAAGGAAAACCATTACTTTTGCAGAAGTATAAATAACTGCAGTATGTATACTATGAACAAATTATTTTTTTACATAGCAATTATATGTATCGCTTTTAACTCCTGTATAAGTAAAAAAACACTTATTGCAGGACGAGAAGATATGGAAATTACATCGCTGTTTATATATGATTCCATACGTCTTGCAAATAAACAAATTGAAAGTTTTTCTGCTCGTTTTACCGGCTCATTTTCAATTGATAAAACTATTGAATCTAAAGGTTCAATTCGCATTAAAAGAGACAGTATTATTTGGATTAGTCTTTCGCCCCTCTTAATAGAAGCTGTACGTTGCGTTTTTACACCCGACAGTGTTTTTATTATTAATCGGTTAGAGCGTTCGTATTATGCCGGCACCTATGATATTCTCGAAAAGTTTTCGGGATTTACCGTTAATTTTTGGACACTTCAGGCAATTTTTCTGAATGAATTTTGGCTGTACCCATCTCATAATGACTCTCTTATGACTAATGCTATTGCACACTATACTCCCAATATTACAAAAGATAAAATTCTTTTAGAACCTGCCGAAAAACAATCAAATCTCGAATTAAATATTCCAAATCAATCATATTCTATTTCAAGGGATGCCTTTCGTGTATCTGCAACCCACATTTTTGATCATCAAAAGCAAACTGCATTTTCATTATCCTATTCAAATTTTGAAACTTTTGACAGTATCGTTTTTCCCTTGCAATTTACATTTACGGCTAATAAAAACAATGCTCGCTTAGGTATCGGTATGGAATATTCGCGTGTAGATTTTAACTCAAATCTATCATTTCCTTTTTCAATTAATCCTAACTTTACACCATGGGAATAAAACTATATAGTAAATATCTGTTTAGCATATGCATTATTTGCATAGGACTTTCTGCATTTGGTCAAAATCAAAAGATTGACCAAATGAGAGTTAGGGCAGAACAAACTAAAAAAGAAATTGCCCAAACAAACAGACTTATCCGAGAAACAGAACAAAACAGAAAAGTAACTACTGAACGCTTGAGTCTGTTAAATCAACAAATTAGTTTACGTGAAGAATATGTTCGCGTTCTTCGCCTGGAAATTAGAGAACTAGAAAAAAGCATTACAGCATCTAAAGCTCTTATCCGTAGTCTTGAATCTCAATTAGAACAACTTCAAATAGAGTATAATCATATATTATTTACCTTATACAAACTAAATAATTCATATGACCAACTCATTTTTATTTTATCTGCCGATAATTTTAATCAAGCATATAACCGACTTCAATATTTACGGTATTACTCTGATTATATGATTACAAGATCGCAAGAGATTAGTCAGCTACAAGATAGCGTTCAAAAACACATAGCTATTCAAACCGATTTATTGGCACAAAAACAGCAAGTAGCTCAAACCGAAGAACAACAACGTAGACAGTTAAACAGAGATAAAACAAAAGAATCTAATGTACTCCAACAATTGTCGTCTCGACAACAAGAATTACGCAGACAACTACAAGAAAAACAACGTCTGGCAGAAAAACTTAATAAAGAAATTGAAGAGCTCATTAAAGAAGCAGCTCGTGCAGCAAGAGCTACACCGCAAGATAATATAATATCACAAAATTTTGCCGAAAACAGAGGAAGACTTCCTTGGCCAACAGATAATGGAAGAATTACACAAAAATTCGGGAAACACCGCCATCCAACGCTTCCTATTGACGTAGAGTGTAATGGTATTGATATAACTACAACAAAAGGAACTATGGCTCGTTGCATTTTTGATGGTACAGTATCAAAAATAGTTGTAATTCCGGGGCGAAACACTGCTGTTCTTGTAAGGCACGGGCAATATTATACCGTATATGACAATCTGGTTAATGTAAGAGTTCAGGCAGGTCAACAAGTAAGAGCTCGGCAAGAGCTCGGCACAATATATACCGACCCGGAAACCGGTGTTACCGTAATGCAACTTCAAATTTGGAATCAACTCCAGAAATTAGATCCTGAGCCATGGTTAGCTAAATAAAACTCACAACATGAGCACAGAAATAAACATACTGTTGCAAAAACTCGATACTTTTATTAAAAAGTATTATATCAACGAATTACAAAAGGGGCTCATACTGTTTGTAGGAATTTCTCTCTTTTATTTTTTAAGCATTTTCTTACTTGAATCAATTGCATACTTGTCAACACAAATACGTACTGTTCTCTTTTATTCATCAATTGTATTAAGCATATTTGGATTACTCTATTACATTATTATTCCACTACTTAAATTAGTAAAAATTGGTAAAACCGTTAGTTATGAAGAAGCTGCCGTAATAATATCTCAACATTTTCCTGAGATAAAAGATTCTTTGCTAAACACCTTACAACTTTCTTATAATCAAGAATTTTCTGAAAACGCTTTAGCAATTGCCGCTATTAATCAAAAAATTTCTAAACTAAAACCTATTCCATTTTCATTGGCAATTAATACCAAAAAACTGTACACCTATCTCTCATACAGTGGTATTGCCGTGGGAATAATGATACTTGTGTATATTTTTTATCCCGGAGTACTCGCAAGCGGAGCTACACGCATTATAAAATATTCCGAAGTTTTTGAAAAACCTGCTCCTTTTACCTTTACGCTTACCAATGAATCTACACACATTACCAGAGGCGATGATTTTACGGCACAGCTTACTATTACCGGAGAGTATGTGCCACAACGCGTATATTTTGTAGTAGGAAACACCGCTTTTATTATGCAACAATCAGGGAAAAATACCTTTGAATATACTACAAAAAATTGTAATAATTCTTTCAACTTTAACTTTAGAGCAGACGCGTATTCTTCTCAACAATATACCGTTACGGTTAACCCAACACCTCAGTTATTACAATTTGCAATAGATGTTAAAACTCCTCAATACACACAAATAGAAGATTTTACTGTACAAAATACGGCAGAAATTACCGTTCCGGCAGGAAGTATTCTTACATGGAACATATCTGCCGCAGATACCGATAGCTTATATAGTATTGAAACAGAACAGAATAAAAAATATCGTTTTAATACAACAAGTTCCGGCTTTCAAAAATCTATAAGACTCTTAAAATCAAGTCGATTCAAATTGCAAGGGAAAAATACATATTTTGAAACCTATGATATTATAGAACAAAATATTCGAGTAATTCCGGATGTATATCCCTCTATTCAAACTGTTTCTTATAAAGATTCTTTACATTTTTTTACCACATATTTTAGAGGAAAAATTCAAGATGATTATGGCTTTTCTCGACTCCAATTTGTTTGGTACAAGAGTTCTCAGCCCGATTCTTTACAAATAGTTCCAATTCAATTTAATAGGAACTCTCCTATTCAAGAATTTTCATATATACATGATTTTTCGGGTATACACCAACAAGACAGCATGTATTACTATTTTGAAGTATTTGATAATGATGCGATACACGGACCAAAATCTGCAAGAACTGCATTTGAAATTTTTTATATACCCACAGCAAGAGAACTTCAAGAACGTCATGAAGAGTTGAGCAGTAAAACAGAACAAAATTTACAATCTAGCTTATCAATTACTCAAGAAATACTACAAGAAATAGAGCAAGCTCGTCTAAAATTACTGAATCAAAACCTTTCTGATTGGGAACGAACACAATTGATGCAAGAGATGCAGAATAACAAAAAGAAACTGCAACAAACCATTGACGATTTACAAAAAAGTTTTGATGAAAAACATCATATGCAAAAACAGTTTGATCCTCAACAACAAGAACTGCTTGAAAAACAGCAACAAATACAAGATCTTTTAGAAAACTTGATGAATGAAGAGCTACAAAAACTTTTTGATGAATTTAATAAACTTATGCAAGATTTTAAACGCGATGAGTTTTTTAAATTATCAGAAGATATGAAACTATCTTTCGAAGAACTTTCTCGTCAGTTAGACAGAGACTTAGAGCTTTTAAAACGAGCAGATATTGAGCAAAAAATGAATTATACTGCTCAAGAACTCGAAAAGCTTGCAGAAGAGCAACAAAAGCTTGCAGATGAGATGCTTAAACAAGATTACTCCCAAGAAGAATTATTAGATTGGCAAAAAGATATTGAAGATATGTTTGAGCATGTAGAAGATTATTATAAAGATATTATGAATCAAAATGAAGAATTAAAAAACTCATTTAATTTAGATTCATTTGAACATGAATTTAAATCTATTCAAGAAAACATTCAAGAAAACAAAGAGCATATTGAGAAAAATAATAAAAATAAGGGGTCAAAAAATATGAACGAAACCTCTGAACAAATGGAGAAACTTTCTCAAGCTATGCAAAATATGATGAAACAACAATCTGCTCAACAACAGATGGAAGATATAGGAAACCTCCGAAGAATAATTGATAATTTACTCACCTTTTCATTTGAGCAAGAGGAACTTATAAGCACAACTCAAACTTTATCGTTTAGAGATTCTCGCTATGCAGAAACAGCTGCACATCAAAATTATTTACGAGAAAACTATACTATTATTAAAGACTCTATTTATAATTTAAGCATGAGAATACCTCAAATATCTGCACCTATTCAAAAAGAAATGTTTGATATTTTCAGGAATTTAAACCATGCCGTTCATCATTTAGAACAAAGACAACGTCCACAAGCAATTATAAATCAGAGATATATAATGACATCCGTAAATAATGTAATTTTATTACTCTCTGAAATTCTACATGCAATGCAAGAAGGAGATGGAGACGGAGACGGCAGTTGTGATAGTCAATGCAGTAGCTCTAAACCCGGAAAAGGAAAACCTTCATTCGAAAATATGCAACAAATGCAGCAATCATTACAAGAACAAATGCAACGAATGATTGAACAAATGAAAGACGGAAGTTTACAACAAGGACAAGGAGCTCAACAACTCAGTCAAATGCTTTCTCAACAAGAAATGTTGAGACAAATGATGAATACGATGATAAAAGAAGGCGGATTAAATCCGGAAACTGTAAAACAATTACAAGAAATTCAACAACTTATGGACAGAGTTGAACATGATATTGTGAATCAAAATATATCACAACAAACCTTATTCCGGCAACAACAAATTTTAACACGCTTATTAGAATCTGAAAAAGCAGAACAAGAAAGAGATCAAGAACAACGACGTGAAGGTCAGGAAGCTAAGGATATTTCTAGGACTCCCGACTTTTTATTAGAACAAGAAAAATCACCGCTTTTTCAATATCAAGACGTATTAGAGCAAACAAATATGCAATTGAAATCGTACTATAAAAAAATATTCGGTCAATACTTACTTAAAATTGATGAGAATTAACTAGCTTTGTAAAAGCTTATAACTTATTTTGTTATGAAGATTGAAATACTATCAAAAATTGAAAAGTTGACAGAGATTGAACGATTAATTGATTCGATTTCAGAAACTGTAAATATTTCTTCTGATATCTATGCCAACATACTTGTTGGTGTTACAGAAGCAGTAAAAAATGCCATTATTCATGGTAATGATTTAGACCCTCAAAAGAATATTACAATTGAATATTCGGTTAATCAAAAATATATTACTTTTAAAATAACCGACTTGGGTTCCGGCTTTGATTACTATTCAATACCAGACCCAACATTACCGGAAAATATTGAAAAAGAAACAGGAAGAGGTTTGTTTTTAATGAATTGCCTTGCAGATGAAGTAGTATATAATGATAAAGGAAATGAAGTTAATCTAAAATTCTTTATCAATTAATAAGATAGTAGAATTCTAGATGAAAATATCATATTTTGAAGAAGATACCAGATTCCCCTCCTTTTTAAAAAAACGTAAGCTCACACAGGCACTCACAAAAATTATTGATATAGAATCTTCTAAATCAATTAATTATATTAATATTATAGTTTGTTCTGATGAATATTTACTTGATATTAATACTCGTTTTCTTCAACACAATTATTATACAGATATAATAACATTTGACTATAATAACAACTTTATTGAGTCAGATATCTATATAAGTCTTGACAGAATTATTGAAAATGCTGAAAAGAATTCCGTTACTTTGCGTTCAGAATTTCATCGTGTTATTATACATGGTGTTCTTCATCTTTGTGGATATAAAGATGCTACAAAAGAAGAACAAGTAAATATGAGACAAAAAGAAAATTTTTATATAACCTTTATAGAATAAAATTATGCTACAGGCATATGATGTAATAGTTGTAGGTGCAGGTCATGCCGGCTGCGAAGCGGCGGTTGCTGCGGCAACATTGGGTTCTAAAACCTTACTTATAACTATGGATATGAATAAAATTGCCGAGATGTCATGCAATCCGGCAGTTGGAGGAATAGCTAAGGGGCAAATTGTTAGAGAAATAGATGCATTAGGTGGTAAAATGGGCATTGTTTCAGATGCGTCTTCTATTCAATTTAGAATGCTTAATAAATCAAAAGGACCTGCTATGTGGAGTCCACGAATTCAAGCAGATAAAGCGGTATTTCATAAAACATGGCGATCAATTATTGAAAATACAGATAACCTAGATATATGGCAAGACACTGTATATCAATTAGTTTTCGATAAAGATACTGTTGTTGGCGTAAAAACTCAAATAGGAATAACAATATCAGCTAAAACGGTTGTTTTAACAAATGGAACATTTTTAAATGGCTTAATGCATATTGGTCGCTCACAAATAAAAGGTGGAAGAATTGGCGAACCATCTGCTCTCTACTTATCAGATCAATTACTAGATTTTGGTTTTACTGTTCAACGAATGAAAACAGGGACACCCGCTCGAATTGATGGAAGAACTATTAATTTTTCAAAATTTAGAGAACAACCGGGCGATGAAGATATAAGAACATTTTCTTATTTGCCAAATACATATAGTTCATTACCTCAAGTAAGTTGTTGGATAACCTATACAAACAAACGAGTACATGAAATTCTTGAATCAGGTCTAGAAGATTCTCCATTATACAATGGTACTATCCAAAGTATTGGTCCAAGATATTGCCCAAGTATAGAAACTAAATTACAAACATTTGCAGATAAAGATCAACATCAATTATTTATTGAACCGGAAGGAATACATACCAATGAATATTACATTAACGGGTTTTCTTCATCATTACCTGCACATATTCAATATGAAGCTCTAAAACATGTTTCCGGCTTAGAGCAATGTAAAATATATAGACCTGGATACGCTATTGAATATGATTATTTTGATCCTTTATTACTAAAAAATACCTTAGAGACTAAATTAGTATCAAACTTATTTTTTGCCGGTCAAATAAATGGAACCACCGGTTATGAAGAAGCCGGAGCTCAAGGTCTTATTGCCGGAATAAATGCTCATATGAACGCATCTAATAAAAACCCGTTTACTTTGCAAAGAGATGAGGCATATATTGGTGTTTTAATTGATGATTTAATTACTAAAGGAGTAAATGAACCATATAGAATGTTTACCTCTCGTGCAGAATATAGAATTCTATTACGTCAAGATAACGCTGACGCTCGACTCACTCCAAAAAGTATAGAAATAGGTCTTGCCAATTATATTAGAAAACAAATTTTTGAAGAAAAATATTCTACCATTACTGCTATTTCTAAATATTTAGAAGAAACCAGTATTACTGCTCAAGAAGCAAATCCTATATTAGAAGCAAAAAATAGTGCAGCACTTAAACAAAGTGTTAAACTCCAATCTCTCATTTCTAGACCGGGAATTAGTATTTCTGATTTTTCTATACCAACAAACCTATACTCTACCAGTAAGACCGAATCAAAAATTCTTCTTGAAATTGCAGAAATCATAATAAAGTATTCCGGCTATATTGAAAAAGAAAAACAAATTGCCGAAAAAATTTCTCGATTAGATTATATTAAAATTAAAGGTAAAATTCCATACGAAAAACTTCCAAGTCTTTCAACGGAAGCTAGACAAAAACTGAATCAAATACAACCTGAAACTATCGGACAAGCTTCGCGGATTAGCGGTGTTTCACCGGCCGACATTTCAGTTTTATTAATATATTTAGGAAGATAATAACACATGCTCCACGTGGAGCAAAACAAAATTGTTCCACGTGGAACTAAAAATATGGTTGCGGAAGATTATAGTATATTACAAAATGGTGTTAAAATGGTTATGGCTCCTATTCAATCTCATGTGTCACACATAGGATTATTTATTAATGCCGGTTCTTGTGATGAAAATGACCCTGTTGTTCATGGAGCATTACATATGATTGAACATATGTTATTTAAAGGAACAAAAAACCGAACATATTTAGAATTACTTGATAAAGTAGAATCTGTGGGTGGAGATATTAATGCCTATACATCGAAAGAAGAAACATGTATATATATATCTATTCAAAATGATTATATTGAAAATGCGGTTGATGTATTATCAGATATTTTTTATTCGTCTCAATTTTTAAGTCACGAACTTGATAAAGAAAAAGAAGTTGTTATAGATGAAATTCATTCTTATTTTGATTCACCACAAGAATATATTTATGATGAGTTTGAAGAAAAACTATTTAACCCACACAGTTTGTCGCATAATATTTTAGGTAATGAAACTTCTGTTGCTGAACTAACTGTAGAAAAATTACTCTCGCTTTATAATACATTATATGTAACTGATAATATAATTATTTCTTATGCAGGTGGCGTTCCTCTTAAAACCGTAAAACAATATATTAATACATATTTTTCTGAGAAAAAAATTCCTTTATACTCACATACTAGAAATACTGAAATAATACAAGCAAAATACTTTTCTGAATCTATTAAAAAAAATACCTATCAAGCTCATTGTATTTTAGGAACAATAGCTCCTTCTATGCATCATCCGTTAAAAACTAATATGGTTTTATTATCAAATTTATTAGGTGGTACTTCTTTTAATTCACAGTTAAATTTATTGTTGCGAGAACAATATGGTTTAACATATAATATTGAAACAAATTATACAGCATATTCTAATACCGGTATTTTTTGTGTATACTTTGGAACCGATGCTTCCAAAGTAGATCTTTGTAAAAATTTAATTTATAATACATACAATGAAATTAGAACACAAGGAATTTCTCCACATGTATTAGAAATGTATAAAAAACAATTAATTGGTCAAATAGCTCTTTCGTTTGATAATCATGTTTCTCTTATGATTGCAAACGCAAAATCATATATGAATTATGAACGTGTAGATACGTACGAAGAAATTATTAAAAAAATAAACCATATTTCTCAAGATACTATTATAGAATTAGCCCAAACAGTTTTAAATCCTGATTCTATAAATGAATTATTATACGTATAAATTTATCGGCGACGTCTTTCTCCTACTATCGTTTTAAATTCTTTTCCATTTCTATAATATACCGTATACAATAATCTTGTAGAAGAATCATAATAACTCCATCTTCTAACAGGAACACCATTTCTATATATTTCTTCTCGTTCTAAAGCTCCGTTTTCATAAAAATATCTGTGTCTACCATGTGCTTGTGTATTAAAATATTGTCCCTCAAATCGTTTTCTTCCATTTTGCACATAATAATGATTCCATACTCCATCTTTTGAACCATATACATACGTTCCATTTTGAACTAAATCTCCGGTATTTGTATACCAATTTCCGTGACGTTGATTATCTATATATGAACCATATATTATTTTATTTCCTTGATTATCAAACTGTTCTGACAATCCATTACGTTTTCCTCCAGCATATTCTTCTCGCTTTTTTAACTCTCCGGTTTTTAAATACCATTGCCATACACCCGATTCTAATCCTTGAAAATAATTTCCTTTTTGTTTTACATCTCCTGTTTCATAATAAAATATCCATTCACCTGATTTTAAATTATTTACATAATTTCCTTGTGATTGTATTTGTTGATTCGGATAAAAATATTTCCAATTTCCGGTTTTTGTTCCATCTTCTTGCATTATTCCAACTGCTAATAATGTTCCATACATATCATATAACACACAAGAATCTAATACTCCTGTTATAGTATAAAATCTATGAATACCTATTGGTATAGCATTTTTAAACTGTCCACGCGATTTAATTACTGAATCTGAATGAAACGTAATAATTTCAAAGGGTTCTTCAAAATCTTCTAATAATTGACTGGAATATAGTAATGTATCTTGATTATAAGTACCAACACGCAATAATCGTTCTTGTGTATCAAACATTTTATATAATCCTTGTAATGTTCCGGAAACATAATTAGATTCAGTTTTTATAACTCCATTTGGATGAAACTCTATCCAAGTACCTACTTTTTTACCTTCTGAATCAAATCTATTAATTGTTTGTCTATGAACTAATTGATTATTACTAAACTGTAAAATAGCTATAATAACACTATCAGAATTTAATTCATATCCTCTTCCTTCTTTTTTATTGTGTACATATGGTATTTGTTTTTCTAAATATCCATATTCTGAAAAATAATATGCTACAGTTTCTTTTTTATTCTGTACATACAATTCTTTTGATTTTATAAAAAATGTATCTCTACGTGTATAATACGTATAGGTATAACCATTTCTAAGTCCTTCAAAATAAGATATTTGTTTATGTAATATTCCATCTTCTGTATAAAAATTCCAAATACTGTCTAATTCAAAATTTGTTCGTTTTCCTATAGATTTAATTGTTCCATTCGGATAATATGTTTTCCAATATCCATCCGGTTTATTATCTACCATAAAACCTTCTGAAGATACCGTTGAATCAGAATAAAAAAATTGTACAAATTCTTGAGAATATACATTTTGTACAAAAAAAATTAATACTATATAGAGATATTTATTCATAGAATTTTTCTATAATCCTAATTGTTTTGAAATATCTAACATTCTAATAATTGGTTTTTTTGCTGCTTCTATTATTTCTTTCTCTAAGGTAATTTCTGGTAATTCATATAAAAGAGTATTATATACTTTTTCTAAAGTAATCATTCTCATAAATTCACAATCATTACACGCACAGGTAGAATCATTTGGAGGTGCCGGTATAAACGTTTTATGTGGACTTAATTCTCTCATTTTAAATAATATTCCGGATTCTGTAGCAACAATATATGTATGTGCTGATTCTGTTTTAGAGAACGATAATAAATTAGAAGTAGAACCTATAAAATCACTAATTAGTAATATTGGTTCTGTACATTCCGGATGAGCTAAAATTTTAGCTTCAGGATAAGCTTGTTTTAATTCTAGTATTTTTTCTAATGAAAATTTTTCGTGAACAGTACAGGCTCCATCCCATATAAGCATCTCTCTATTAGCTTGTTTTGAAATATATGCTCCTAAATTCCTATCGGGTGCAAATATAATTTTTTGATCTTTTGGTATACTTTCAACTATTTGTAATGCATTAGATGAAGTACAAACTATATCTGTAAGCATTTTAATGGCCGCTGAGGTATTTACATACGAAATCACTATATGATCCAGGTTAGCATCAATAAATCGCTTAAAATCGTCGGGAGGACATGAATCGGCTAAAGAACAACCTGCATTCAAATCAGGTAATAATACTTTTTTTTCGGGTGAGAGTATTTTTGCTGTTTCTGCCATAAAATGAACTCCTGCAAAAAGTATTATATCTGCTTTGTTGTTTTGAGCTTGTTGAGCTAATCCTAAACTATCTCCTACATAATCTGCAATTTCTTGAATATCGTCTTCCTGATAAAAGTGAGCTAACAAAATTGCATTCTTCTCTTTCTTTAGTTTTACAATTTCTTTTTTAATATCAATATCTTTTGAAATAGGAGCAGAAATAAAACCTAATTTTTCTACTTGTTCTTTATATATCATATATATTATATATTAATTAATTTAAAAATGATAATGTATATATGCCGTTAATTGGTTTGTATATTTTTTTTCAATTTTTTGGATTTTAATAAAGTTTGTTTTTGTAACATTTTTTTAACAGTAAATTAAAATCTAAGTTATTTAAAATGATATATATTATATATTTATTAACGTGAATGTTTATTATTGTTTTAACAGGGCATTTTTAATTATTTTTTATTTTTTATTAGTTAATTTACTTGTTTAAAAAAATCAATAGGAATTAATAAATAGTTTTTGTTTTTTCAATTTTTTGTGTACCATATTTCTTTTTCAAATAACAATACATTTTTTCAATTTTTTCTCGTAAAAATATACACAACTATATGGGTATTTTTAACAAGTTTTTATCTGTCGGTAAGTACTTGATTATAATTACATCTACTTTATTTTTTATAAATAAAGTATTTAAAATCAATCATGTATGTTATTAACAATTACATATACACGCTAGTATATGCAGTAACAAATTCGTATTCAAACTATTATTCAAATTTAACTGCAAATGCCGGATTTATTTTAGAAATAAGTAAAGCCGGAATTAAAAGCATACAAATAATAAGTAATAAAGTTCCAATATTTAATGCGAGTAATAATGTAAACGAAAATGATATTGGAACATACGACATAAAATACGTTTCCGGAGATAAAGGTATTACTTTATAATAATATTGAATTACACATAAGCCAATACCTATAACATTACCCCATAATAATCCTCTGCTAATTAATAATCCTCCTACATATATAAATATTTTTTGAATTTGCATATTAGAAGCTCCCAATGTTTTTAATATACCTATCATATTAGTTTTTTCTAATATAATTACTAATAATCCGGTAATCATATTCATGCCGGCAACTAAAATCATTAATAGTATTATAACCCAGGCATTCATATCAAGTAATGATAACCAATCAAATATTTGTGGATTTGTTCTATATAAACTTTGAACTTTTAAAAATTCTTTATCATTATATACATCGTATCCAACAATATCTTCTATTTCATCTTCTACGCTTGCAGTATGTGCATGGTGTTTTAAAAATATTTCAAATCCTGATACTTGATTGCTATTCCAATAATTTAATGATTGAATATGTCTCATATCAGTAATAATAAACCTATCGTCAATTTCCTGTAAATGAGTTTGATATATTCCGGCAATTATAAATTGTCGTTTTCGAGGTCGCCTTCCGGTTTCATTAGGCACAAATGTGGTAATAAAGGACTCCCCTACTTCTAATTCAAATACATTTGCTAATGTTTTTGATATAAGAACATAATTTGTGAGGGTGTCAGGTATTGAAAATACCTCGCCTTCGATAATATGATGTTCAAAAAACGACCAGTTAAAATCAGTATCTATTCCTTTTGCAATAATACCTTTTACCGTATTTTTTTGGGATATTATACCGGGTTTTGTAGCAAAATATTGGGTATATGCTACCTGAGGATGAGACATTATTGATTCAAATAATACACTGTCTTTAGTAATTGGAACTGTTTCAAATGAGAGATTTGCATCAAAATTTACTATTTGAATATGAGAAGAAAAGCCGAATAACTTTTGTGTTATGGTAGATTTAAAGCCAATTATTATAGAAACAGCAACAATCATAACCGCCAAACCAAGTGCAATAGCGAAAATTGCAATGCGAACAATCGGTTTAGAAATATTTGCATTACTTTTATGCGGTAAAATTTTATTAGCTATATATAATTCAGTATTCATATGTACAAAGATATGTTTTTTATGCGGATTTGGATTCTTGTGAGTTTTCTACTTATTACTTCTTTACAAACCTTTTCTCAACAATCTGTTAAAGTTGGTGCCGAATGTATGGATGATTATATTCCATATATAACTAATAAACGTGTTGCCATTGTTGCTAATCAAACATCTATGGTTAAAGATGTTCATTTAGTTGATACCTTAGTGTCTTTAGGAATAAATATTAAAAAAATATTTAGTCCGGAACATGGTTTTCGCGGAACTGCAGATGCAGGTGAACATTTACAAAACACAATAGACAGTATAACAAATATTCCTATTATTTCTTTATATGGAAATAATAAAAAACCAAGTGCACAAGATTTATCAGATGTTGATATTGTAATTTTTGACATTCAAGATGTGGGTGCTCGATTTTATACCTATATATCTACTATGCATTATGTAATGGAAGCGTGTGCAGAACATTCTGTTGAATGTATGGTATTTGACCGTCCTAATCCAAATGGGTTTTATGTTGACGGACCTATTTTAGAACCGGAATTTACGTCATTTGTTGGTATGCATCCGGTACCTATAGTTCATGGAATGACGGTAGCCGAATATGCAAACATGATTAATGGCGAAGGATGGCTAAAAAACGGAATACAATGCAAATTGTTATATGTGTTGTGTGATGGGTATGATCATACTGTTAGATATACCTTACCGGTTCCCCCCTCTCCTAATTTACCAACTATGCAGGCAGTGTATTTATATCCAACCTTATGTTTATTCGAAGGTACTGCATTTAGCTGTGGTAGAGGAACAGATTATCCGTTCCAAATTGTTGGAGCACCTAATTTTACCGATACTACATTTTCGTTTGTGCCTCGAAGTATTCCGGGAGCAAGTAGAAATCCTCGGTATAAAGGTGAAGTTTGTTACGGTATAGATTTACGAACACGAGATATGAGTAATGTAGGTGAAGAAGGAATTATTTTAGATATTATTATTGATGCGTATTCCGGTTATGCTAACAAAACATCATTTTTTAAACCGTTTTTTTATCGTTTAACCGGAACAAAAACTGTAAAGCAAGCGATAATGCAAGGTGTATCTACCCAAGAAATAAAAGAAAGCTGGCAAACGGATTTGCAAAAATTTATGGAAATTCGAAAAAAATATTTATTATACCCTGATTTTTAATAATCTAAATTCTATATTTGCAATCGGAGAGTTTGAAGGCAATATTTATGATACAACAAATACAAGAGAAAAAGAAAAAAATAGCAGTTTTAGGTCTTGGATATGTAGGACTGCCATTAGCATTAGAATTTGCAAAAAAATATGCGGTAATTGGATTTGATATTAATGACGAGCGTATTGCGCTTTTACAAAAGAATATTGATCCGAACGAAGAATTAGAATCTTCTGATTTTGAAAATACAGATATTATATTCTCATCGCAAGTTTCTGATTTAAAAAACGTTGGAGTTTTTATAGTTGCTGTTCCAACACCAATAGACGAACACACAATACCAGATTTACGTCCGTTAATTTCTGCAAGCCAAGTAGTGGGTTCTGTTATGGAACAAGGAGCATATGTTATTTATGAATCTACGGTGTATCCCGGAGCAACCGAAGAAGATTGCTTGCCAATTTTAGAAGAATTATCGGGATTAAAATTAGGTGTTGATTTTAAATTAGGATACTCTCCGGAACGTATTAATCCGGGAGATAAACAAAACACGCTCACAAAAATTTTAAAAATAGTTTCAGGGAGTGATGTCGAAGCTTTACAAGAAATATCTGCCTTATATGGGTCAATTATAACTGCCGGAATTCATGAAGCAAGTTCAATAAAAGTTGCCGAAGCTGCAAAAATTATCGAAAATACGCAACGAGATGTTAATATTGCATTGGTTAATGAACTATCAATGTTGTTTAATAAAATGAATATTAATACCTATGAGGTTCTTGAAGCTGCTGCAACAAAATGGAATTTTTATAATGTTACTCCCGGTTTGGTTGGCGGACATTGTATAGGGGTAGATCCATATTATTTAACATATAAGGCACATCAATTAAAGCATCATGCTCAAATAATTACTGCGGGTAGGGCTATTAATGATGGAATGCCGGTGTATCTTGCGAAAAAAATTATTAAAGAAATAAATACCGCAGGAAAAATTCTAAAACAATCTCGCGTATTAATTTTAGGAGCTACATTTAAAGAAAATGTAAGTGATATCCGTAATTCAAAAATATTTGATACGGTTCAAGAACTCCAGTCTTACGGTATTTCGGTAGATGTAGTTGACCCGCATGCCTGTAAAAAAGAAGTTTCTAAATATTATTCCTATGAACTTGTTCCTGAACCTTCAGGAATGTATGATGTAATAGTGCTTGCTGTTAAACATAGAGAATATGAAAATCTAACACAATCATATTTTGAAACAATCTGCCAAAATCCTCTTATTTTCTTTGATTTAAAAGGGGCATACCGAAATGTGTTTTCAAATGATGTAGTATATTTTAGTTTGTAGGTTCTTTTTGAACTAAAAAAGAAGAAGGGGTAAAAAAAAGAAATGTTGAATCAGAAATAACTATAAAGCGATTCATTTTTCTCCACATAATGTGCAATTAGTTAAAATTTTTAATAATCTTATATAAAAGTAATTAAAAATTTTTATGTTTGCATTTCATTATGAAATAATTCGCATTATATAACTCAATAGTATGAAAAAAGCATGTATTTGTATTGTAATGAGTGTATTCTTATTACATCAGGCATTTTCGCAAGACAAAGATACAAGTCAAACTTCTAGTTCTAACGAGATTCAACTACAATTAAACTTTGTAATAGGGTTTCCAACTGCAGAACGGAATAATAATGTTGCCATGGGAGGATCGTTCGATGTAATTTTTCAAGATAGATTTGGTGGACAAGTTATGTGGAAAGCTTTTCCTGGCTGGGGAAATAATAATTTTGGTATTGGCTTAGGCGGGTTTATATATGCTTTACCAACGGATTCGTGGTATAATTTTAAATTTCACCTGCAGTACAATACTCTTTTAGATAGAGTATATGAAAGTAATACAAATACCTATATTAATCTAGGAGGATTAACAGCTACACCATCTATACAGTTTAGATATAACAATGCTGTTTTCGGATGTAATTATGTTATTCCGTATTATATGCCAAATAAAAAAGAAGTTACATGGGAAACGGAACATAGCTCGGGAACTCTTATTGCCTCTCAATTTAATCAAAAAAGAAACCCGTTTTTTAGAGAGTCAAACAAAAAATTATTTTTTGAATTACAATGCTTTATAGCATTTTATTTAACACAATAAGTATATGAACAGACTGCCTATATATATTGGAATTGTACTCTTAGTTTTTGTGTATGCTTGCAAAAAAGAGTACTTACACGAAGAAAATACCGTGGAAATAACAATTAAAGGGGAAGAAGTTGTTATTGCTGACCCATATATTGAATTTTTAGTTCGTCTTAAAGCTGATGTTAGAACAGATAAGATCTATAATTGGCAAGCAGAGAGAGTTCATTTTATACACGCAAAATATCATGAATATGATTATAATTCAGACACATACATTAAAACTATTTTGCCGGCATATAGTAAGTTACGAGAAGACGCCGGATTACCTGTTCAAAAAATTACAAATTTGCAAGGAATAGAAGCGTGTAAAAATCTTACATATATCAATCTTGCATATAATAATATTCAAAGTTTAGAGCCATTACGTAATTTAAAAAAACTAGGAGGTATAGATATATCATTTAATACCAGTCTTTCATATTCAGACACGGTATATCTTAAAGAAATATTTGCAAATAATAATTTGTGGGATTTTTCAGCTGACGGTATTAATTATACAGGCGCTTTACCATTTTTCACAAAGGGCTCTGTTTCTGTTATATTTTTGAGATGGAATGATATTACTTGTTTTGCAGGATTATGTAATTTAGAAAGTATTTTGTATTTGCATTTAAATTCTAATAAAATTGCACAAATACCTTCAAATATTTCGGGTTTAAGGAATCTTATAACGCTTTCTTTACACAGAAATAACCTTTCTAGTTTACCTCAAAACATGTCGCAGTTATCTAATTTACAAGAAATAGAATTGGGGCATAATCAATTTACAGAAATTCCGGCTGTTGTTAAAAGTATGTCTTCATTAGAGAGGTTTGCAATTTATGATAATCCTATACAAGATTTTTCTCAATTGGCCGGAATGAGAATTCCTCGAGTATATTTAGATAATACCGGCTTATCTGCGTCTGATTTGCACTATGTTGAACAAATGGGAAATCTTAATGAATTAAAACTCTATGATAATCCTTTACCTGATGATTTAACCTTCTTAAAAAATATGGCTGACAATAATGCTTTTAATGAACATGCAAGAATAGCTTTACCTCATAGTGTATTTACACAAGAGGGTGGCTCTTCTGAATTAACGAATGAAGAAATAATTGAATATTTACAAGATTTAGGATATAGTATTGATATACACTGGAAATAGGAGATTTTATTATGAAACAATTTCTAACAGTACTGTTATGTACAATAATGTTTTATGGCTGTGATCAATGGGGAAATGTTGCACCATATTTTGATAATTCGTTACTTTCATACAATGGAAGTCTTGTATATATAGGTGATAATACATCATTATTATTTACCGGAGCTTCAAGAGCACCAAAAGATACACAAACGGAAGTATTAGAGTTTAATCAAACAAAACAAACTTGGGCACGAGTTAAAACAAGTGGAACCGTTCCATACCTTGAAGATGCAGCAGCAGTTTTTGTAGCATCAGAAAATTCTGTGTATTTCTTTGGTGGAATAACGCATGAACATGAAGGCACAAATAGATTTTGGAAATATGATATTTCAAAAAAATCATGGATAAATTTATCTCATATTACAGAAGAAGCAGATATATCATCGGATCATGGATATATTAATCTACAGCTCGATGAATATAATAAAAGACTTATAGGCAGCACAAGGACTGATAATATTTTTTATTATTGTTTAGAAAAGGAAACAATACAGTATTCTTCAATTTATTCTTTTGAAAGAGATTGGGCATTTGATCCAAAATCAAATCTTATTATAAGTCGTGATACCTATATTGATTTTTCTCCGCTTCCAAGTTATATAAATAAACATGATTTTGATGATCATCTTCTTCCAGATATTTCTGAAAACGAAAAAGAAGTATTTAATTCAGTCTATGCCTCTCATGATGATAATTATATTTTAAATTCTGATTATGAGCTCTTTAATGTATCAAATCTTCAGAATAAAACGGAAATGCGAATAGCAGTATGGAATATTATAGAAGATTTTTGTTTACAAAGAGACATCAGTTATTATAGATGGCATGAATTAAAAGGTGAACCTGCTTATATGATGGAAAACCTGTGGCTTATTAGTAGTGAATTAGTTGTAAATAAATCAGATGGAATTATATACAGCTTTGGGTATAAATATGGTCCCGGAAATAATATTAGTTATATACATGCGTCTCAAAAAAAGGGTTGGGATGTTATTATTCCAAAAGGAACACATAAACCAAGTATACGAAATGGAGCCCAAATAACAGTAAATCATGATAATAATACTCTTATTTTACATGGTGGTTTTTATGATAATATTGATTATGTTACGATATTTAATGATACCTGGATATTTGATATTGAAACAGCAACGTGGACAAATATTCAGTATACATTGATAAAAGAATAAAAGCCGGATTTTTACATTTCTTCGGGATCAATATGTATTGTAGCCTCAATTCCTAATTCTTCTCTAATTGTGTCTTCCATTGAGGTTGTTATGGTATGAGCTTCTTCTATATTCATATTATTTGGTAATACTATATGAAACGTTACTTCTTTATGAATACCATAATTGTGAAGATGTAAATGATGCATTCCCGCATCTTTAGAGAGTATATCATTACAAATAGTGCTAATTTCGGTAATTAATTCGTCATCTGCTTTTTCTCCAATAACACCCGAAATGGTATCCCACACTATTTCTATGGCAGTATATAAAATAAATCCGGAAACAATAAACCCAAGAGCTATATCTATCCACCAAACATAGGGAGCCATAAAAATTCCTAGTAATATAATTGCTGAGGTTATTGCATCGCTTCTATGATGCCATGCATCGGCACGTAATGCTTTTGAACCGCTTTTTTTACTTATGTAAAAACAGTATTGTGCTATTGCTTCTTTTGCGAGTAAAGAAATTACGGTAATGAGTATTGCAAAAGTTGAATATTCAATCTGTTCTTGCGATACATATCTCAGATATGATTCTCTAAAAAAGTTAAGAGCAACAATACCTAAAATAAAACCTATAAATAAGGTTATAACTAATTCTAGTCGTCCGTGCCCAAAAGGATGTTCTTTATCTGCCGGTTTATGAGCAAACCAAATTCCTATAAGTAATACAATAGAACTAACGGAATCAGATAAGGTATGCCATGCATCTGCTATTAACGCAACAGAATCTGTAGAAACTCCGGCAATGTATTTCCCGGCAAATAGTAGGGTATTTACCAAAATAGAAAGCCATGCGGCTTGTAATACAAGTTTAGAAGAGTGAGCTTTTTTCATATTCTACATGTATAGAATTTCATCAAAAGAGGCATCCGGTTTATGTTGTTGTAATTCAACCTGTGTTCCTGTAAAATAAGCAAATGATGAATTTGTAATCCAATTGCCCGTATTTATATAGAACGAATTTTCTTGTAATTGTTTACATAATGCAACATGTCTGTGACCAAAAATAAAATAATCTATATGTTGCGTTTGTAATATATCATAACAGTATTTAATTAGGAATTCTTTGTTGTCTCCTAAGTAATTGCTTGATTCGTATACTTTTGCTTTCCTGTTGTATCGAGACCATCTATGTGCTAATCCAAATGCGGTATTTGGGTGAATTCTACTAAAACACCATTGTAAAAAACGATTTGTAAACAGAGCATGTAAAAACTTCATTCCTGTATCATATGGACCTAATGCATGTCCGTGATGAATATAGAATGTTTTTCCTTTATATTCTCTAATAATTGGGGCATCATATATTTTTACGCCAATTTCTTGAGTGAGATACGATTGCAGCCATTGGTCATGGTTTCCCTTAAAGAAATAAACCGGAATACCGGCATCGGTAAATTCAGCAATTTTTGCTAAAAATCGAATATTTCCTTTAGGAGCAACCCATTTGTATTCATACCAAAAATCAAAAATATCTCCAAGCAGGTACAGTTCTTTACAAGAATCTTTAATAGAAGAGAGCCAGTCAATAATACGTAATTCTCTTTCTCTACTTGTTTTGTGAGTAGGAAGTCCTAAATGAAAATCAGACGCAAAATATATGTATTTGTTTGTGGGCAATGCGTAAAGGGTTAAAAAAAGAGTGGGAGTATATACTCCCACATCTTTATATTATTTTGGTAAGCCGTATGTATCAACTACAAAGTCAAGGTCTTTATCGCCTCGTCCGCTTAAATTTACTAAAATAGATTTTTGAGGATGTTGTTGTGCAAGTTTTAATGCATATGCAACCGCATGTGCGCTTTCTAAAGCAGGAATAATTCCCTCTAACCTACTTAATTCATAAAATGCATGAATACATTCTTCGTCAGAAACAACATCATAATTTACTCGCTTAAGGTCTTTTAACATACTATGTTCCGGACCAACACCCGGATAGTCTAATCCACTTGCAACAGAATAAACCGGTGCGGGTTCGCCTTTTTCATCTTGTAATAAATAACATTTGAAACCATGAATAATACCCGGTTTTCCTAATGTCATGGTTGCTGCATGTTCTCCCGAATCTAATGACCGTCCGCTTGGTTCTACACCATAAATATCACATTCTTTATCATCTAAAAATGCAGAGAATAATCCCATTGCATTACTTCCGCCACCTACACAAGCTACAACTTTGTCGGGTAACTCACCCGTCATATCAAAAAATTGTTCGCGAGCTTCAATACCTACTACACGTTGGAAATCTCTTACCATCATAGGGAATGGATGAGGTCCAACAACAGAACCAATACAATAAATAGTATTTATGGGGTCTTGTAAATATGACTGAAATGCAGAGTCAACCGCCTCTTTTAGAGTTTTTAATCCATGAGAAACCGGAACAACGGTTGCTCCTAATATTTTCATACGAACCACATTCGGGTGTTCTTTTTTAATATCAACCTCACCCATATGAATTTCGCATTCTAAGCCAAAATATGCTGCAGCCGTGGCAAGAGCAACACCATGTTGTCCGGCTCCGGTTTCTGCAATAAGTTTCTTTTTTCCTAAATATTTTGCCAATAAAGCTTCACCCATACAGTGGTTTAATTTATGAGCTCCGGTATGATTTAAATCTTCTCGTTTTAAATAAATACGTCCTTGGTATTTTTGTGATAAACGATTACAGTAATACACCGGTGTTGGTCTTCCCTGATAGTGTTTACGAATACTGCGTAATTCATTAATAAAATCGTGAGATTTGCTAATGGTAAAATACGCATCAGAAATTTTCTTCATTTCAGATTCCAGAATAGGAGGGATAAATGCACCACCGTATTCGTTAAAGTATCCGTCTTTGTTCGGATAGGTTTTAAAATAATTTTCAGCCATTGTAATATAGGTTTTTTAATTTATTCGGATAAAAGTACAAATAAAGTTTAAGAAATAATTACAGTTAATATCCTAAAAAATGTTCTATAAGAATTTTACATCCTACTCCAATCAAAATAATTCCTCCAATAGTTTCTACTCGTATTTGACTAAGAGTTTTAAATTTTGACCCAATTGTCACTGCAGCAAGGGTAAGAGAAAAGCTTGTAATTCCAATTATTGCCATTACCGGATAGGGATGTATGTTTCTAACACCAAAATCAAATCCTACTATAAGAGCATCAATACTAGTTGCTAAACTTAAACCGAGTAATACAACATAATTTGTTACTGAAAAACAGTGAGTGTTTTTTTTTACATTACTTTGATATATCATACGTACTCCTAAAAAACAGAGAGCTAAAAAACCAATCCAATGATGAAAAGAGACAATGAAATTTTGAAAATTTTGACCTGCATTCCATCCAAAATATAACATAATAGGATGGCAGGCACCTAAGAAAAAAGCAACACGTAAAAAAATAAAAATATTCTTCTTTTTAAGAGAAATACCGGAAGCCAAAGCTACCGCCACACTATCCATAGAGAGTGCTAAAGCTATTAAAAAGATACTGAGTGTTTCCATGTGGCAAAGATATAGTTTTACTACATATAAAGATATTCTTTGTCTAAAAATGCCTATCTTTGAACTATTCAAAAAAATAGGAGCGTATGAAACAATTTGTTGGGGTAATAATCTTTGTGTGTGGCATATATGGATATAGTTTTTCTCAAAATATTAAAACGATAGTTTTAATACCTTTTGATGCCAAAATGTATAATAATCAGGAATCAGGTTTTATGTTGGAAGAATCTGATATGACCTATGAGCAATCAATACAATTTTTTATGACATGCTTAGATGAAAAACTTACGCTTGCTATAAAAGACACGGTGCGATTTTATAGTTTGCTTCGCACATATACCACCGATGCATATAATGATATTGATATTGTGCACCAACAAGCACAGTATATTTTTGTTGATAAACCAAGTACTGTTCAAGAAAGGCAAGAATTGTCGGCTATTGAACAAATGAGAAAACGCAGAACTCAAAAACAACCAAAAACGCAAGAAAATATACATCCTCATGGAGAACTTGTGAGTGTTCGTCAAGATAATTCAGACAAATTTCTAAGCGCTCAATTTCCCGACCCGCAATTATTTATTGATTTAATTGCAAATTATTCTGCTCATTATGTGCTATTTGTTACGCAATTTGAAATAGTGGGAGAGTATAGCGACCCATATGCGGTAAGTCAAAAAATCTATCCGAGAACAATACGAGTGCATTATGTTATATTTAATAAAAACGGAAAATTTTTACATGGCGATATTGCAACGGTTACGTTTACTGCACAAGAAAATTCTATTACTGATATTTGTGCTCAGTATATGCCCATAATAGCTCAGCAAATTGTGCGTAAACTACCATAGGGTTACGCTAGTATTAATTGTTTGGGTTGAAAAGAATAAGCCAAAAAAGTAGTTAATACAATAAATATTACGTAATTTTATTGTTTCTTTTTTTATCCTAAACTATGCACAAATTTGTATGCATATCAGTATATATGTTATTTGCAATACAAATAAGTTTTGCACAATTTTCTCATATCTTATTTTCAGAAAATAAAAATCAGTGGCCTTCTCAGGTATTATTCCGTTCTCCTATTCCTGAGGGCTTTGTGTATTTAGAAAAAAATTGCATAACGTATCATGCTATTGATTTTGATAATGTTATTGCCGCACATCCGGCTCATGCTGCACAAGCACAAGTAGATATAGAATCATTAACTACTTCTTTGCAGCAATATAAAAACGGAAAAAATGTAGCTCCGCAGCCATTTTTTGAACTTCCATCTAAAGATGCTCAAATGGTAAGGCAACATGTATATAAAGTCTATTTTAAAAACATGAATAGACATGTTACTGTTGTTGGCGAAAAAATGCAGGAGGGTATTGAGAATTATTATATTGGGAATGATCCCGCAAAATGGGCGCAAGGGGTCCGTACATTTGAAGCCGTTAGATATAAACAGATATACCGTAATATTGATTTTAAAATGTATGATTATTACGGAAGATTAAAATATGATTTTATTGTATATCCGGGCGGTAAACCTAATCGTATAGAATTACTGTATACCGGTGTCGAAAAAATGAGTATTACTCATGAAGGAAACCTTGTAATTCATACCTCAATAAATCAAATACACGAACTTAAACCCTATGCATTTCAAATTATTAATGGAGAAAAAATCGAAATCTCTTGCGAATATCATCTGAGTCATTTTACGCTTAGTTTTACGCTTGGAGAGTACTCTAAGAATCATGTGTTATATATAGACCCGGAGTTAATTTTCTCTACGTTTTCCGGTTCTGTTGCAGATGAGTGGGGATTTACCGCTACCTATGATCATGACAATAATGCGTACGGTGGTGGTATCGTTTCGGGATTCGGGTATCCGGTTAGTCAGGGGGCTTTACAAACTCAATATGGAGGGGGTAATTGGGATATTAGTATCATAAAATTTAATCCTACCGGAACGCAGCGTCTATATGCCACTTATTTAGGCGGAAATAGTTCCGAAATGCCTCATAGTTTAATTGTAAATAAAAATAACGAATTGCTTATTTTAGGAACAACCAGTTCTCCTGATTTTCCTATGGTTAATTCATTTAACCCAACATTTAAAGGGGGGCGACCAATATTATATAATCATAGACAACTCTTTGAAAACGGAGTTGATATTTTTATAGCAAAATTAGCTCCGGATGGCACTCAAATTCTTGCTTCAACCTTTATGAATGGCACTGATAATGACGGCATTAATTTTAATAATGAAACAAACTTATATTACGGACATGATTCATTATATTATAATTATGCCGATGGTGCTCGTGGTGAAATTATGCTCGACCGTGATGATAATATTTATGTTGCTACAACTACGTTTTCAACGGATTTTCCTATGCTGAATGCGGCTCAACCGGTTTCGGGAGGAAGTCAAGAAGCGGTAATTTTTAAATTTAATCCGGATTTATCGCAATTACAATGGAGTACCTATTTTGGTGGCGAAAGTAAAGATGCGGCATATTCCGTAGATATTGACACGAGCGGAAATGTGTTTGTTACGGGAGGAACCTGCTCTCAGTCTATCGTATCCTTGCCGGGAGGTGGGTTTATTCCTACAAGAATTGGAGGTACGGTTGATGCCTTTGTGCTTTCTATTAATGCAGAAACAGGAGCGTTTCAACATGCTACCTATTTTGGCTCTACGTTCTATGACCAAGCTCATTTTGTGAGAGTAAATCAATTGGGGGATGTGTTTATATTTGGACAAACCACGGCTCCGGGCTCTACACTTATTTTTAATGCACCGTATAATAGACCAAATAGCGGACAATTTTTAGCATCTTTTTCTAATAATCTATCTTCTCTTAATTGGTCTACCGTTTTCGGAACCGGAATAGGTCGCCCAAATATTACTCCAACTGCCTTTGAGGTTGATATTTGTAATAGAATTTATTTAGCCGGATCCGGAAGAGATTGGCCGCAACCCACGGGTTGGTATTTTGATCCTGTTACCGGGTTTTATGAGTATGATCTAGGTTGGCTTGGAATACAAGGCACAAAAAATATGGATATAACGCCGGACGCTTTTCAGTCTGTTACCGATGGAAAAGATTTCTATTTTATGGTAATAGATGACCAAGCTCAAAGTCTTGATTATGCTACATTTTTAGGAGAAGTTACGGATGCTCGTATTTATTCAATAGATGGATTTAATGTAATATTTGAAGGATGTGAAAATAGTGGACGCGACCATGTGGATGGTGGTACTAGTAGATTCGACAGTAAGGGCTACATTTATCAAAGTGTGTGTGCCGGTTGTGGTGGTTGTGCAACAGGATTCCCAATAAAACCTGATCCCGGAGCATGGTCAAATACAAATAATTCTATTAATTGTAATCAGGCAGTGGTGCGGTTTTTTATAGATTTCGGATTGCTTATTCCAGATTTTGATTTACCGGAATTAACCTGTGAAACACAAGAATTGCAGTTTACAAATAAAACGGAAGCAAAATATAATAATCCTTTATTATTTTATACCTGGGATTTTGGTGATGGCAGTCCGGTTTCTCATGACGAACATCCAACGCATATATATCAATCAGAAGGAACATATACCGTAAAATTAATTGTGCAAGACTCATCAGCTTGTAATCAACTCGATTCAATTACTAAGCAAATTTCTATTGTAACAGAAGTAAATCAGGAGGCACTTCCTATTCAAAATATTTGTGAAGGCGAAAGTGTTGAAATTGGCATTCCGCAAGAATATAATCCTGATTATACATATGAATGGATTCCTTCCACCGGATTATCCCACCCCGATAGACCTCAAACGATTGCAAATCCAACAGAAACTACCGAATATTCTCTTATTGTGTCTGAAGCCGGGTGGTGTAGAACAGAATATACTCAGACTGTTGTTGTGCATACCGATGATTATGCAATAATTGAAATAGAAGTTGAGTCACAAAATGAATTTAAAAATCCGGTCTGTCATAATCAAATGGTTACCCTACGTGCTATTACAAATAGAGAAACAAGCAGGTATGTATGGTCTACAAGTCCAACGTTTAATCCGGTTTTAAATCCTGATTTTACTCAAAGTTCAATTACGGTTCCGGCAGATTTCCCACGAACATATTATGTGCGTACATTTAGTGCATTTTGTGATTTTATTGATCAAAGCTCCGTGTTTGTTTATGTTTCATATAATGATATACATGCTAAGGGCGATACAATTATTTGTGAGGGTGATTTTGCTGAACTAACAGTAGAAAATCTTATACCCGGTAATGCTCTTACGTATCATTGGATTCCTGATGCCTTTGTTGCGAACGGACAAGGAACAGAACATGTATATGTAAATCCTCCTCGTACCACCTTATTCTATGTATATGCAACAAATCAAGATAATTGTGTTGTTGTTGACTCTGTTTTAGTTCAGGTACATGAATTACGAATAGATACATATTTCTTCGATCAAATATCTTGTTTTGGTGAAACAGACGGTCGAATATATGTTAATCCACAAGGAACGCCGAATTTTACTTACGAATGGGAAAACGGACATACCGGTCCGGAGCGTAATAATTTAGGTGCCGGAACATACACCGTTACGGTTGAAGATGATTTTGGCTGTATTGTACAAAGAGAATTTGTAATTATTGAACCGGAATTATTGCAAATTATAGATACCAGTTTGTATTTTACAACCTGTAGTGCTACTTGTAATGGAGCTTTGTATGCCGATGTTCGTGGGGGAACACTTCCATATACCTTTCTTTGGAATAATGGAGAGACTACTCCTCTTATTGAAAATCTTTGTGTTGGCATATATACATTATCTGTTATAGATGCACATGGCTGTGAGGTTACATTTACAGAACCTGCATATATAGGGTTACATGAGCGTTTACCTTATGTAGAGCCATTTGTTGAAAATCCGATATTATACAGAGGTCAATCTACAAATTTTCATGCAGCACCTCATATATCAGACACTATTACCTATCATTGGGATCCAAATCTCTGGCTCGATTCATATTCAGAAGGAATTGTGTTTGGAGCTCCCCTCGAAACAATGACGTATTATGTTACGGCAAGTGACAGATTCGGCTGCACTTCTATGGATACAGTTACGGTTACGGTACATGATTGGGTGTGTGATTACCCCTATATTTTTGTGCCTACTGCGTTTTCTCCCAATAATGATGGTGTTAATGATGTGCTCCAAATAAAAAGTGGAGTAATTACCGATTTGCAATTCGAAGTGTTTGACCGTTGGGGAGAATTAGTGTTCTCTACCAATGATGTTACCGAAATTTGGGATGGCAGCTATAGAGGAAAACCTCTACATCCTCAAGTTTTAGTATATTATATTCGTGCAACCTGTTTAGATCAAGAAGAATTTGTAGCAGAAGGTAATATTACAATTCTTAAGTAATGAAAATCTTCATGCAACATATGATATGGCTTTGTGTTTTTGTATGTGTAGTGCATACAGGGAACGCTCAGGATATTCATTTTTCAAACTTTTATACTAATGTTTTACATGTTAATCCGGCATTTGCAGGATTTTTTAATGGAAATCATAGATTTTCATTAACCGCTCGAGACCAATATAGAACGGTTGCTGTTCCGTATCAAACGGTTACGGTAGCATACGATTCTAAATATTCTATTCCGCATAATAGAAGGAATCATATTGGATATGGGGCTATTCTTGCATATGATAAAGCAGGAGATTCATATTTTAGCAGTACCCAATTTTCGATTCCTCTTATATATCATGTGCGAACTACGCAAAATATTTGGCAAGTTTCGTATGGTATTTTACCCGGTTTATTTAGTAACGGCATCGATTATGCGTATTTACGGTTTCCGGATCAATTTGATGGAATTAGCTACAATCCTGATGTTCCTACGTTTGAAGAATTTGAAAATACGGGCAAAATCTTTTTTAATCTTGGTTCCGGTATTCGAGCTATGTATACACCCGACAAGCGATATAGGTATGGAATTGGCTTTGCAATGTATAATATGTTTCAACCAAATATTTCATTTTTTGATGATAAAGATATTGTTCTCCCTCGTCGATATCTTGTGCATGCAATGTCTCAAATAGAATTAAATTCACGGTTTGATCTACTCCCGGCTTTAAAATTTCAATTTCAGGGCTCACAACAAGAATATCATTTTGGAGCAATGATTTTATATCATACAAATAATGTTACTATTCCACGATTAACCGGAGGTATTTGGTTTCGTTCAAGAGACAGGGATGCTATTATTTTGGGAATAGGAGGGGTGTATAACGGGTATGAAATAGTGTTGAATTATGATATTAACATTTCATCATTACAAACCGCCAGTAAAGGGCATGGAGCTATGGAAATAACAGTTTCATATATTCTATTTGAACATCAAAAGCGGCGAAAAATGGCTCCGGTAAAATGTCCGGGATTTTTATAAAAATAAGAAGAGCTTACCTTCTAAAATCTGCTTCCATTTCAATAGCACGAACTGTATTAGCATATAACTGCACAAACGGAATGTTACCATATCGTCGTTCTAAATTAAGCATAATGTTCCGAAAGATTTCTATACTTTCTTCTTCATATAAAAGAATAGGTTTATACCTCAGGGTATCAAAACTTATAAAACTTGCAGTAGATGCTACCGGCGATGAACTATTACGTTCAATAAATGTTTCTAAGAAATCTATGTGCTCATGGTGCAGTTCGTCTAATTTAGAAGAATAAATATAGCGTAATTCGGTAATATCATCCATTGTTTTTGCTTGATCTCTAAATGAAACCAGAATAGAATCAAATTCTCGTTTTTGTTCATGGTACCAAGCATATAATTTCTGAAGTTCTATACTCTCCGGAGAATTTTCTATAAGAGCCATTTCAAGTATTGCCGTATCTCTAATATAGACATATATGTTACAAATGCTATCGGCAAATAGGTGTAATGCCGGGTACATGCTAGAATGTAAAGACAGTCTTAAAAAATCAGAATATTGATTTTTTCTTTGGAACATAAAATTTCCTTCAGAATCTGTATATGTACTGTCTATTTCACCACGTACAGAAATGTATACCGGTTGAGAAGCGTATTGTTCAATTTTACCGCCTATATACCACATATTATGAGATTGCTCACAAGATAAAAGCCCCATAAAAGCTCCAATAGCAAGCATTAATTTATTCATTAACAGCTTTTTATAAAATATTTTCATAGCACAAACATTTTTTACAAATAAAGTTAAAATATACAAAAAAATTGTATTTTTGCACCGGAGAAATGGCAGAGCGGTCGAATGCGGCGGTCTTGAAAACCGTTGTACCGAAAGGTACCGGGGGTTCGAATCCCTCTTTCTCCGCCATTTGGCAAAATAAAACCCTGACTTTAAATAAGTTAGGGTTTTTTATTTGGTGTGTTTTCAAACTATTTTCAAACCACTTTAAAAATAGTATCATTTTCGGGAATTATTTTTTCTCACAATTTGTTTCAAAAAATCGGAAATATTTAACTGCCTATCAGATTTATATTCTAATTCGTTTATTTTCGCTTTCAACTTCTTGTATTTTCGGGTTTCTATGCCTTTGTAATAACGTGTAAAATGTTTTGAGTATAATTGTTCATAGAGTTTTTCAAGTTGAAAATCTGCCCCCATTGTACTGTCCAACATTCGCCAATACTTACTATGTGTTTGATTCTCATACAAACAATATTTAAAGGCGGTACGGTGTAAAAAGTAATCGCCAATCTTGTATATTTTTCTGCATAATTTACTTGTGTTCGGGCAAATGAAATAGGGTACGTTTCCAATGCCTAAATTTGAGGGTACATATTCAATGCAAATACGGTAATTAATCGGTACACCATTGTTTTTATAGTCAAGTTCTATAAAATGCGTTATTCCTGTGGTATCTGCTTTTATTGATATTGATGCGTATTTACTCCCGTTCCTGCTCCATGTTATTACTCCGGTCTTTATTTGTTCTTTACCGAAATAACCATGTTTTTTTAAAAATGTGGTGGATATTTTTAATACCTCATCAAATAATATTGGATTTGTTGCAAATTTTCCCATTTTAACCTAAATAATTAGAGAATTTTAATTCAATTACTTTCAATTTACAAACTCCAGTCGGTTGGTTCGCCTAAACTGAAATTTACACTTTCAACACGTGGCAACACATACGGCAACAATCTACATAAAACATTCAACCGTTCTTTGGTGTCTAATTCTTTGAGTAGTTCCGGTATTCCCTTTATTTCGTCCTGTAACATCTCTTTTAATTGGGTTCTTAAATTCTTTGTTAAAATTTCATTTTTCATGATTAATAATTTTTATGTGAATAACTGTATTTGATTATCTGAATACAACCGTTTTTGTTTTCGCAATAAGTTGTTGTATCTGTTTCTAATATTGTGGTATATCTCATTAATTTGAGTTTCAAAACTTGTATTGCTCCAGTAGTTAGTTAAATATTTTTGTTTAATAAGTTCAAATGTTTTTTTGTCATTCTCATAGTAGTATTTTAATCCCGAAATTGAGAGTAAAAAACTATTCTGTTTTTGCATAGAAATATTCATTCCTGTTATTTTACATTTTCGGTCTTCTTGGTTTATGTGGGGGGTACGAATTGACAGTATATATAAAGGGTCAAATATTACCCCCCTTTGGTTTTTTTCAGTATTACATTTGCGGTCAAATATTACCCCCCTATTATTCAAAAATTCGCCTTTATTCTGTATGCAATTTGCAATTTGTTGGGGTATGTTTTCAGAATGATTTTTTATAAGTTCTTGCAATATGGTTTTATGTTTATGGTATTTGGTTTTCAGTTCTTGCCAATACAATGGGTTTTTATAGTTCAATATCCTTTTACTATCTGAATTAATTGTATAATCATAAAATAAAACCTGTGTCCATTCCTTTACAAGTAGATTTGCAAATATTGAAAAATCCGTATTTATAACATCGTATATTGTTTTTATCAGTCCGCAATCAGTCCGCAATTTTTCGGTTTTTCTGTACTTAATTTCAAAACGCAATATTTCATTTGTTCCGGTATAAATTCCCTTGCTCCGGTACTGTTTTGCTTTGTCGTAAATTTTAATAATATACTGCGTGTGTTCTGCTTGTTTATAGTTCCCGTGTTGAGGTACTGCATTGTTTTTAAACTCTTTTTTACGGTGCATGAAGCAATGTTTTAACACATCTTTTGTTTTGTAGGGCGGTTGTATATTTACTCCTATTTCAATTTGATTAATACACATATCATAGGGATTTATACAAAATTTATTTTCAATATCCTGTAATACTTCTATAAAGTCCGTATATCTAAAATCATTATAATTGTGTTCGCCATTGTTCATGTACTTGTGAAGACTGCCCGAAACAAAAATACTATCTTTAAAAATCTGAAATTTTACCCCTCTATATTCTGCGGTTTCACATAATGAACGTGGTTTTCCGTTCTTACTTGCTCCATATTCGCCTGTGTGTATATTTGTCGGGGTGCGAAAGTCTAAAAGTTCATTTTTTAATAAACTATCTTTATATTTTATCGGTATATATAGTTTTACAAAATCAATCATTGTATATTTGTGTTTGTGATACTTGCCAGTATCATAAAATTTGAGCAATGGGGGGACGTTTAACGCGTCCCCCTGTTTTTTTCAATAACTTCTATGTATTTAGAAAGTAATGCCGTTAAATCGTGTTTATTTGGGTCGTAGTTCGGGAAATAGTCAATACACAATTTTGTTTTGTCTAATGAGTACCAAAAAATTATAAGGTGTTTTCGTCCTCTGTATTTTCTATTACCGTGAAACAGTTGTTCCGATTCTGTTTTAAACATTCCGGTTACTTGTTCGCATTTGCTCCATGCGGTTGCGGTTCTTATTCGTAAATAGTGTAAAAAACCCGTACCATACGAAAACCCCCGAAACTCCTCAACTCTTATTATATCCGTTAAAATTGGCGGTGTTGGTTGGTTTGCCGTCTGTGATTTTTTTAACTCAAAAACTGTATATGTTTTTAGTTCCCTTTGTACCTCGTACAAGTGGCGAACAAATGATACATTGCCAGTCATGTTTATTGATTTAAACGAATGAGAGTACTCTCTATTTCGTGGCGTTTGTAGTATACACGTCCACACAAACCATAGGCAGTAATTTTACCTTGCTTTGTCCAAAAATGTAAAGTTGAGAGGTTTATACTTAACAGTTTTGCGGTTTCGTTTCGTGTTAAATACTCCGTTGGCGTTTTAGGTTGGAAATCTTTTTTTAACTCATTTAGTTTTTTATCTATTTCCGATAAAATTACCCCCGTGAGTTGTTCGGGTGTTGTTTGAATTAGTGTACTTGTTTGCATAACATATTTTTTTTAATTAATGTTATACAAAGCACGATACAAGGGCGTACCGTTTGCGGTCTGAAATTGTACTTTTTACGGTACAATTTTATTTAGTGGTTGTTTTTAGTTTTATATAGTAGTTTTGTTAATTCGTATATATCTTTTTTGTCTTCGGTTGTGCATTGTGCTAATGCTTTAACCTTAGGTATTAAATCGTCAATTTCGTATGTCTTATTTAACCAATTTGCAAATGGTGTTGGTTTTGCATGAATTTTATTTTCTTTAACCATTATTCTGTAAAAATATGAATAGTCGGCAATTACATCTTTTACTTTGGGCATAAGTAATTCAAACAATTCAAAATCTTGTTGAGTTTCAAAAATTTTCGGGTGCCAATTAATATTACTTGCATCATTTGTTGAGGTTGGCGGTGTTTCTGTGTTTTCGTTATTTCCAATCAATTTTTCTAAAAACTCAATTCTTTTTATTGTTTCGCAAACCTCTTTATATTCAATATTCTTTATTAAATCAATAACTTTTTTATAATACTGTATATAGTATTCTATATCATTCCCTTGCTTTATTGCATAATCATAGAACATTATTTCTTTTGTGTCAAAATAGAAATAATAGGTGTATTTTGTTTCCTGTGTTGGTTCGCCAAAAGGTATATATTTTCTATTTACAAAATTTTCTAATTCATATAATGTATACCCGAACACATCTTTTAAAAAGTCCTTTTTTTCTGAATATGGATATTTTGTTTTATACAATAGCATTAAATCATAAATAATATGCTTTAAAGTAGCAATTTCAATAGAATGCAAGAAACAAACATACTGCGTTTTTTCAGTACTATATTTTCGGCTCATTATACCAGTATCTTTATACTGTAACCATTTATTTAATGAATTAAAACACTCTATTTCATTGTTTTTTGGTAGTTTGCCCCCTATTACAAAATGAGAAAAAAACAAATTTCTATTACCTACATAATCCATACTAATTTGCTTTTTTAATTACAGTTAAAACGGGTTTCTTTTGTGCTTTCAAAATTCCTTGTGTCCAGTATTCTGCAAGTTGTATTGCTTGTTCGGTTGAGGTTTTGCCGATATACTCCAAAAATTGAGTTTCGGTACTGTGTCCGGTTACACTAATTAATAAAGGTGTGGGAATTTCGCCATAGTAGTTTGTTGCAAATGAACGTCTGCAAATATGAGAGGTTACAAGTTCCCATTTTGGAAATGTTCCGTATTCTTTGCGTTTGGTCTCGGGATTCATTTTTGCCCCTTTGGTTGGCGTGTCTAATCCTGACAGTTTCGCAACCTCTTTTATGTACTCATTAAATTTTTGGTCTGAAATTTTATACGGAAATTCGCCGTTTCTTTTGTTCAATATCTCTTTAATTTCGGGAAATAAAGGAATTACAACCAGTTTTTTTGTCTTTTGTTGTTCTATTTCTATTAATTCCGTACCACTTCGCATTGTGATATTTTCGGGTGTAAGTTTCAATAAATCCGATACCCTTTGCCCTAAATAACAACCTATCAACAACCAGTCTTTTGCATTCTCTAATGCTTCCCGTGTAAAATCTGTATTTTCAATTTTCTGCAGGTCGGTTTGTGTGAGGTATATTTTATCAATTTTGATTTTGTACCCCCGTACCATATTTAATTGTGGGTTTGTTTCAATACCGTTGTTTTTTGCATCATTACACACGGTTTTAATAAATCGTATAATACGCCCAATGTAGTTTTCTGAATAGTTTTTTTGTTTCTGTAAGAATTTTATAAAATCAGTTTGGAATGTATTATTTACATCATATACTCGAATAGTTTTTTTTGCGTGTTTTTCGTATTCTGAAACGATTTTTTGTATTGTTGAATACTTTTGTATTGTTGAGGTTGAAACGCCTTTATTTGCGTTTGTATTTACTTTATTTGGTAGTTTCTCAATGTAATATTCAAAATAAGGAATTAGTAAATTTTTATTACTCTCATCTTTTGAAAAATTACCGTGTAGGGCATCAATCTGTTTTTGTAACCAGTCCGCATTTATTACCTCTTTTTTCTCTAATGCCATGTTGAGGTTCTTGTATATGGACGTTTGCAAATTGTCCAACCCTGTTTTTAAGTTCTTTAATTCTGAAAGTGTTTGTTTTGGACGGTTTTTGTCTTTGCTCCAGTATTCTGCTTTTATTTTGTAACCTGTATTTTTTTTGTATGTTTCATTTCGTCCCATAGAGAGAGAAACATAAATACTTTTATAATCGGTGTTGCCGATTAATTGAAAACTAATAGTTGCCATATCATTTAAAATTTGAGTTAAAACAAAGATATAGTAAAAAAATAGGTTTTCAAACCATTTTCAAACCATTTTCAAACCATTTTCAAACCGTATGCAATTTTATACAATTTCATGCAATTTTTCCAACCTCAACAAAAATGGGCGTATGCGTTGTGTTTACTAATCAAAATGCGGTTTTTATAGGGGGTTCGATTTGTGCAAAATAGTGGGGGTTTTACTCCCTCTTTCTCCGCCAGAGTAAACTCAAAAAGTTTCAAAACGCCTCAAAATGAAAGTTTTAGGCGTTTTTTTTATGCGTAAACTTTCACTTCTTTTCACGTTTTTTCACTTTCAATAGTACCTATTCGGTTACCTATCTATAAATCAGTTAAAAGGTAACCTAAACCATTTGAAGAATTAAAAGCTAAAGATATTTCATTGCCTCGAAGTCCAATTCTTGCCAAACTTTTTCGTATGGTTAAATTAGCTGAAAATGCAGGTTTTGGATTTGATAAAATTGACAATAAGTGGTTTGCATACAACAACACCCTGCCAGAATACAACATTGAATTTGACTCAATTGTTTTAAAGTTTAGTACCGTTAAAACGGAACAAAAAGTAATTGAAACTCCTAACAGCGACATCGAAAATACAATTGACGGAGTAATTGACGGAGTAATTGACGGAGTAACACAGACAACGAAAAATAAACTTGCGATACTTTTAAAAGCAATACTTACTAAGGAAGGACACAGAACACCTGAATACCGTAAAGCAACCAACTTAGGAAGCGAAAGAACAATTGAACGATATATAGAGCAATTAAAAGAAGGTAATCTTATTGAATTTAGAGGTGATGCTTTTAAAACAGGTGGATACTATATAACTGAAGATATTAAAAAGAAGTTTGAGGATTTATAATCCGAGATTCTATTTGAAAAAAGATAATTTTTTACCCAATGTTAGCTTGAGCAATAATCTGGTTAACAGCCAATTAAAGAGTAATTTCAAGAAAAATTCCGATTTATTAGATAAATTCTCATATGCCATTGAATCTATTCCGGTTTCACCCAACGAAACTATGAAAGCCTATTTTGAAAGAATTATTGACATTATTAGAAAGAAAAAATAAAAATGGATACTAAAAGCGAGTAAAATTATTGTTAAATATAAAGATTTACCAAATGGTAAAATTTTGCCAACTTTAAGCAATCAAAAGATGAATGCGTATCTTAAAGAAGTTGGAGATTTATGTGGGATTTCAAAAAATCTTACTTTTCACCTTGCTCGCCACACGTTTGCAACTACGGTTACACTTACAAATGGCGTTTCTATTGAAACAGTAAGTGCTATGCTCGGACATAAAAGCATAAAAACCACACAAATTTACAGTAAGGTTGTTGAACAAAAAATTGCCGATGAAATGTTCAAATTACGAGAGAAGTTGCAGAATTAAATATTAAAAACCTAAGTTCGATTATTAGTTGTAACTTTTTCTAATACATTTTTATCATAATTAAATTTTTTGTTTCATCTGTTTGTAACATGGAGCGGTTTGCTTTTATGTGTTGCAGACTAAAACTTTTTATTATGGTAAAAAAAGAAAATATCAATGTATTATCAGGTATTTGGAATTCTTGCGAACTAAAAAATTATGGGAATCGTGGGTCTAAATCTAAAGAATTATTACAACAAATGGGATTTGATTATACGCGTGTTCCCATTGGATATGTAAATCATGAGAAAAAACGCTATCGAAATAACCGTGAACTTCAGGCATGGTTGGATATTGGTTTTATTAAAGAAACAGGCCGCCAGACAAAAGGTAAAGCTCCTCATAAATCAGTATTTGCGGCAAATGGTATTATTGTTCCTTTAAAAAATAAGGAGCATGCAATTGTTAACTTTTATTGTTTATCAAGTTATTATGGCAACTATTCGTATCTGTTTGAACAAACGGGGTTGTATCCTCATTATCCACATACAGATACCGTAACACTTATTGTTACCGAAACGCCTGAAGATGCAATAAGCATTCTTCATACATCTATTATCAATCAATGCGTACAGGTTGTTTCTCTACATAACAAAGGATACTTTAACAATGAGCACATATCTGCATTTAAAACATTGGAACATGTTAAACATATAATATTCGCCTTTCCGCAGAATAATAACTATTGCATGTATGTTCAGGATTGTGTTCGTTCTATTTTTCCTTATGTGAACATTGAAGTGCTCATAATACCTAACGGATTTGGCGTTCATGAATTTTGGAAAACATACGGGAGTGAATCATTAGAATATATTTTTGCTGATATTATTTCTAAAGAAACGCTCATAGAAAACACAGAAGTGTTACATATAATAAATCCTCAGTTAATAGCATATAAAGGTTCTGAGGCATTTTTTGAAGTTCGTGGGTTTTTGCCGCATAATTTAGGTCAAATGGAGCTTACTCTTGTAACAGTAAACTCGCGCACAAATAAAAAAGACCGCTGCTACATAAATTTGTACAATTATTCTAGTATTCAAAAATATGTGTGTAGATTAGCTGAGCGTGAAGGATATAATGCCGAAAATCTTGAGACAGACGTGTTACATTTAACAGATTTATTAGAAAGTCATAGAGATGCAAGCTTCAATAAAACTTCATATACAGAGCAAAAATCAATCTACAATAAGGAATTTACTTCTTTGGCTCAAAAAAAAGCAATTGAAACGTTATCACATAAAAACATTATTCAAATACTTGATAAAAAATTGGAACATGCAGGTATTGTTGGCGAAAATGATATTAGACTAACCGCGTTTTTAATTGCATTAACTTATAAAATGCCACAACAACTACATGGCATTATTCAAGGGGAAAGTGGTTCGGGAAAATCTCACATGTTACAAACTATTGCTCGGTGTTTACCTATTGAAGACACAAAAAATGTTACGAGAATTTCCGAAAAAGCTCTGCAGAATATGGCTGAACATGAGCTGCAACATAAAGTATTACTTATTGAAGATTTAGATGGGGTTGGCAATGAAGCCTTATTTGCACTAAGAGAATTACAAAGTTCGGGAAAGTTTGTAAGTTCAATTGCACAAAGTTCACAACAAGGAACGGTAAAAACAATTACAAAAGATGTGTACGCTTCTATGTCGAGTTTAGCTACCACAACAAAGCCACATATTTATTTTGATAATATGACACGGAGTATTATTCTAGGTGTTGATGAAAGTGTTGCACAAACCTATAGAATTATTGACTACCAAAATAAGATTCGTGCCGGATTATCTGATACATTTGGGGCACAAAAAGCACAATTAGAATTACGAAATATTGTGCGAGCAATTCAATCATACCGAGTTGTAAATCCGTATGCCCACCGTATTACGCTTCCGGTTAAAGCAAAAATGTTGCGACGCTTACACACGCAATTCCATGTTTTTATTGAACAAATAGCATTAGTACATCAATATCAAAAAAACCGTAACGAACAAAACTGTATTGTTGTAGAAAAATCTGATATTGAATATGCAATTTCATTATTTTTCAATCCTCTTTTTTTAAAAATTGATGATTTAGATTCGTCAACACGGAATTTTTTTGAAATAATAAAAGGGCATGTTGGTAAAGAAACATATAATCAGATTTTTTTTACGCAACATGAACTAAGAGAGCTAAGCAATAAAAGTAAATCATTGGTTGCTCGGTATTGTAAAACATTAGTTGATTTAGGATATTTTACTATTTATTCCGGCTCTATAAATAAAGGATATTCATATAAAATAGAAGTGTGGGACGAATTGGAAAAGTATAAATCTCTCCTATTACAAGAACTTACGCAACAAGTAGCGTCTCTCTAACACAAAAGTTGTTGTGGACGCTAGAATCCTTATAAACACTAAGAAAACACCCTTGCGTCCACAAATCTAAAAAAAATGCCTTAGAGCATATATCATTTATTATTAATAATTACCCATATTCCTATGAAACATCCATGATTACAAAGTTAACACACACAGCTTGCCCCAAACATTGGGGGGGGCGATGATTATATCATGGATGTTCCATCTGATAAATTAAAATCAAAAAAACAGATGAAACATAAAATTACACAAGAAACTCTTATTGTGCAGCAAAAAAATTTTTATATGTATGTGCGAGCACGATCGTTAAAAAATCCTAAAAATTATAATACTTCACTTATTGAATTTTTAGTATGGGCAGAAAATCATGATGTGTCTCACGTGGTAGATATTACACAACATCATATTCAAGCATATTATCATTACATTAGTAATAGGCCAAATACAAGAAGAGGCGGAACGCTCAGCGTATCGTCTATTAATCATCATTTAGGTACGTTACATATGTTTTTTGATTTCTTATTACAAGCAGGTGAAATACAAAAATCGTTTTGTATACCTCGTTGTAAATCGCAAAATAAAGAGAGCAAATACATTATTACCCGCAATGAAATTGATGAATTGTATGCTGCGTGTATAAATAATTTAGAAACATCACTGCTGCATATTTGCTATGGCTGCGGATTGCGGAGAAGTGAGGCATACGCTTTAGACGTTTCTGATATTCAATTTCATGCATCAAAACTTATTGTTTGTAGCGGAAAGTTTGATAAACGGAGAGAGGTTCCGGTTTCTGATGTATTATTGCACGGGCTTAAAACCTATATAACACATGAACGACATGACTATTTGCAGGGAAAATCATATAGTAATCCCGCATTTTTTATTGATTCTAAAGGTTGTAGAATTTCTAAAGCACAATTAAACAATATGCTCAAACAAATTGTTGCACGAACAGAAAATCAAGATCTGCAAGAAAAGAAAATAAGCTTACATTCATTACGTCATGCCATAGCAACACATTTGCTCGAAAACAATGCAGGATTTGAAAAAGTGCAAGCATTTTTAGGACATAACACCTTAGATACAACGCAGATTTATGCAGTACAAAGAAAAAAACAAACACTTTTATACATTTAATACAGCACAACAATGAATACATCATTAGAACAATATTTACGTAATTCACACAGTGAACAAACAGCACAAAATTATATATATGAAATAACCAATTTTAAAAACATGTTTCCTACACATTGTTGGTTACAATATCAGGATATAATTCAATTTCTTGATTTTCTGCAAACAAAATACGAGAATAAATCTACCCGAACACGAATACTTTCGGCAATAAAGCGCTATTATGATTATCTTATTGAAATTGGTGTTCGGAGCGACCATCCTTGTAAAACAATAGTGATTAAGAGCAAAAGAAATAAGACTATTCAAACACAAAATTTGTTTAGTAGAGATGAGCTTTTATTTTTATTTAATAGAGATAATAGATACGAATTTCTTGAAGTTAGAAATAAGTTGATTACATCGTTTCTTATTTATCAGGCGCTTATGAGCGAAGAAATTATACGGCTTACATTAGACGATATTGATTTTGATAATGGAACGGTGTATATAAAACGCGGCAGTAAACAACGGAATAGGTTACTGGCATTGCATATTAGCCAGCACAATTTACTGTATTCATACATTCATAAATATAGGCCACAGCTTATTACCAGCAAATGCTCTACACTTATACTTAATAAGCGTGGAAACCCAATAACAGTAAATGGAATATATGCAATATTTGATCAGTTTAAGCACGTATATCCCGAGAGAAATTTATCGCCATTAACAATACGGCAAAGCACAATTAGTTATTGGTTAAACGAAAAAAAATATCCGTTAGAAGACGTGCAAGATCTTGCCGGGCACCGATATCCAAGTGCTACCCAGGCCTATAAAAGTATTGATATTGACGAATCAAGAAAATGGATAAATACCTTTCATCCAATACGATAAAAAAAAGAACTACTCTGTAATAGGAGTAGTTTTTTTAAGACACATTACACTATAACATAAAAAACAAATCCCTATATTTGTAATAAACAAAACAATCTATGCCAGAAACAACAACATATTCAAACACACAAAATATTGGTGAGCGTTATTGGTTTGGGTTTAACGGGAAAGAAAATATTGATGAAATAAATGGTTGGCAAGACTACGGTGAACGTATGTACAATAGATTAATCGGACGATTCCCTTCGCCGGATCCAATCATTGTATATGGGCAACAATATCCTTGGTACTCTCCATATCAATTTGCAGGGAATACTCCGATACAAGCAATTGATTTAGATGGGTTGGAGGAGTATATCATTATAAGACAGTATTATAATGATATCAATTACAAAACATTAATGGTTAAAGTGCCCAACAATGAACGATTGTTGGGCGATAATGTCGTAATCGTTTATAAAGTAACAAGTACAGCTCAAGCACATAGTCTTTGGTTGAATTTACATGATGAAAATGATAGAATAGAAAGAATACGCATAGAAGATTCAAGAAAAAATAGTTCTTACAATAATATTCGTCCTATAGATGAAATGACAAGTGGAGAAACATATCAAGCAAATGAGTTAAATAATAAATTTTTACCAGGTAAAGGAGTTAATAAATCTATTGCTATACAGCCCATAACCATAATATATGCTCCTGATCAAGGTAAAAACAAAGAAGAATTTAGCGTTTTGTTATCAGAAGGCGACATGAAAGTTTTAAATGATATGGCAACACTTGTTAAAGCAAGCGATGTAAATGCAACTATTGTTATATCAGGATATGCAAGTAATAAAGAAACAAGATATGGAACAGGGAAACTCGGTTCTGAAGGGAATATTCTTCTAGCTGAAGCAAGAGCACAAGCAGCATATGATTATTTAACGCAAAATATGGGTGTGCCACCGGAACAAATAAGAGCTAGAGGAATGGGTACTGAGAAAGCAGCGAAAAGTGACGGTTCTGAGTCGCCAAATAATCAACGAGTTGAAGTTAGCATAGAAGTAAATGATTTTTAATAGTTTTTTATGAAATTTAGATTAATATTACTACTTCTATTTTCATTTATATTTATATCATTTAATCATAATGATATAGACTCATTAATTATTAAATATTCAACAAGTACTTCAGTAATAGATACTATTTATGATGATTTTTTTTATCGAACAAATTTTATTATTAAAGATTCACTGCAAAGATCTGATGATGGTATACATTTTTATAAAAAAAATATTGTTATTAGCGTAGATTCCTCTTTTATTCCGTATAGAATAATGTTTTTATCAATAGAAAGAAATAAATTTTATTATGATAACACATTTATGTATATCGAATCAAGTAGTAATGATAGCGTAATTTATTTGAAAGAATAATTATTTGTTAGCGTTAACCTTTTCTTTTGCCCCCTATAATTTTTACGAATGTATATAATGCTTAGTGGTGAATGCTTAATGCTTAATTTTAGTGTACCTGGAAATGTGGGCTTTTTGTGTGTAGTTGTTACAATACGAATATTCGTATATGATAATGGTTAATGATTAATTGTTAATGCTTAATTTTAGAGTACTGCTTCCACAAACTTTTAGCTTGTTATAAATCGATATAATAGGAATCAATAAATTTTTTCTATATTTACTCTATGAAACCAAGCATTTTGCAAAACCATACACTTTTCACTACCAGCACGTTAGGTAGCGCAGAGCGTTATTGGTTCAGATTTCAAGGGCAAGAAGCAGAAAATGAAATTTGGGGCGAAGGCAACGCTTCTTTCTACAAATACAGAATATCTGATAACCGCTTAGGTAGGTTCTTTGCGGTTGACCCACTTGCACCTGAATATCCATATTGGTCTCCCTATGCTTTTAGTGGAAATAGAGTAATTGATTGTGTTGAACTAGAAGGATTACAGCCAGGTTCATATGTGGCAACACAACAAATGGGGTATGCTAGAATGGCTGCATTAGGAATGGCAACACAAGAAGATATTTTTAATGTAAATACGAATATTGCATTAGGGGCAACAAGAGGTGGTGTTTTAGGAATGTCTATGGCTTTTAGTTTAGGAATGGGGATGTATTCAGTTGTATCATTAACAACAACAAGTCCAGCACCTATAGGAAAAACTCTTTTATATACTCATGGTTTTATTACCAGTGTTTCTACATTAGGACTATCTAGTGCTAAATTCGGAATGCATTTGCAAGGTCGTCATAGTGAAGCAGATGCAATTCAGACGTCTGTTTCAGGAAATTTAGTAAGTGGAATTGCAGATTTTTTGAATATGTCAGAAGAAGCAAAAACAATAATAACTGCAGGGGCAAATATATTTGAAGGAGCTTTTCTCAAAGGAACGTACGCTCAATTACTAACAGCTTCAACTGTAATACAAGAAACTGCTAATATAATTGACAATAAACAACAATCTAATACATATATCATTCAAAGTGGAGATACACTCTCTGTTATAGCTCAAAGATTTGGTCCTTCAATTACAGTAGATTCTTTAGCAAAAGCCAATTCTATAGAAGATATAAATAAAATTAATGCCGGTGATAGTTTAATAATACAATAAAGTCTTAATGAAAGATTTAACTTTTAAGTTATTGGAATATAATGATTTCCCCATAAATTATGCTAAAAAAGCTGCAAAAAAATCTATGTGGTTTTCTATTTTTATAATTCCTTTAATTATTATTATAATACTCATTCTTATATACATATATAATTTATTGTTTTTTAAAATTTTACTTATTTTTTGTTTTATTTTACCATTTTTAAGAGGTTCTATTCTTATTTATTATAGAAAATTATCCCCTGATTGGAATATAAGCAAATTTGTTGTTGGTAATATAACTTTTTCAATAAAAGGTGTTTTTTTAAGTAAAAACAAACCTAAAGAGATAAATATTACTGATGTATTAAAAATAGATATAAAGAAAGGTTATTATAAAGGCTATTATGTTGAGGAAGAAATCGATTATGGAACAGATATTCATAATGGAATATCTAATATGAAAATAACATTAAAAGATAATAGTTTTTTTGAAATTAAATATATAATTGAAAATAGTGAAGATTTTTATCATTATAAAAGAATTTTAGAAACATGGCGTGCTTATAATATAGATATACAGGAAGATAATTATTATATTGGAGGCTAACGGGGAGCCCGCTCGTGCGCGAATCTTTCGCGTTCGTTTTTGAAGTTATACCGGGTTTTGAATTTGGAAAACGATTATTCGTAAAAAATAATGATGAATGCTTAATGCTTAATTTTAGTGTACTCCTTCCACAAACTTTTAGCTTGTTATAAATCGATACCACAAGAATAAAGATTTTTTTCTATATTTACTGTATGAAAACCTCCGGCACACAAAATCATACACTTTTCACTACCAGCACGTTAGGTGGCGGTGAGCGTTATTGGTTTGGGTTTAACGGTGCAGAGTTAGAAAATGAAATATATGGAGAAGGGAACGCATATGACTTAGGACTTAGAATGTATGATGCTCGCCTTGCTCGTATGTTTAGCATAGACCCACGAACACCCGAATACCCGTGGCAATCACCGTATGTGTATCATAGAAATAGACCAATTGCGGTAATTGATTTTATGGGGGGTGGGGATGATGATTTAAAAGAACTAGCGTCTACGTCACATAGTACTTCTAATGAGAGTTTTACCAAAGATGGAGTGAAAATTGAGGAAACAATAGAGACAATGAATACTGTTTATAAAAACACCAAAACTGGAGATTACATATTAAAAGAAACAATTAACAGAACATTTACTTCTTATGATTCTAATAATGATATTATTACATCTTCTCAAATGACAAGCTCCACAATGACAAATATGAGTCAGTCGTCTGGTGATGGTAAATCATTAGTTGGAGTTGGTGTTTATGGAGACGTTAATGCGAGTTTTGTAGGTGCAACATTTGATGCTAATGCTATTCGATTTAATTTCTTTAATGAACCTGGTAAGACATATTTAATGACTTCTGTTTCAAATCATGGAGCTGGTTGGGATTTAGGAGCATCAGTTGGTTTTGTTTTTATATTTGGATCAAAGGATATGAAACCAACAGATTTAACTGGCTTAGGTTCTGTTGTTAGTGGTGGATATGGTTTTTTTGATGGTTTCTATGCAACATCAATGAAAGTAGGAGAAGGTCTCACTTTTGATTACCATATGATTGGTGTTGGAATGGGAATATCTGTGCCGGGTGGAGCCATCAATAATGTATATTCCAGAGTTAAATTAGCTCCACCACCACTTATTTCTCCGGTACACTTGAGAACAATCCCATACGGACCTTATTAACAAGAATAGTATGACGATATTTAAAATTTACCTGATTTTTACACTTATTGTATTAGTACATAATATTATATTAACCTACCATTTGCGAGGTGTAGTCAAGCTTCATGGAAAAAGACCGAACTTTATCTTTAGAGCAGTTTCAGACATTATTTTTTTAAAAGAACTTATTGATAAAGAAAATAATCAGTATGTTCGACTATCATACATAAAATTATTTTGGTACTGTGTAATTTCTTTTGTGATATTTGGATTAATCTTTATAGGATTATTTTTTATGATTATAAATTTTGGTTAATATGTAACCCTTCGGGCCCGTGCTCGTGTGTGAATCCTTTCGCATTAGTTTTTGCAATTATACCGGGTTTTGAATTTGGAAAACGATTTGTTCTATATTTTACAATTGGCATTTTTTAGTTTTGTTAAAGCACAACAATTACCATAAAATTTTCTATATTTACTGTATGAAAACCTCCGGCACACAAAATCATACACTTTTCACTACCAGCACGTTAGGTGGCGGTGAGCGTTATTGGTTCGGGTTTAATGGAATGGAATCTGAAGATGAATTGTATGGGGAGAGTAATAGTTATACAACAACATGGAGACAATACGATCCTAGATTAGGAAGATGGTGGAGCATTGACCCAAAATCATATTTTTTCCCTGATGTTTCTCCATATGTATTTAGTTTAAATAATCCCATTTTCTTAAATGATCCTGATGGAGATTGTCCTCCTGGAGTTGACTGTGGTAATGTTGTTGCAAATCCTAGAATAGCTTCTTCTGGAGCAAGTGGTCCATCTGGAGGTAGATTTGGTAAAGGTGTTCGTTCTGGAGGAGCAAGAGATCATTGGGGAACAGATATTTTTGCACCTAAAGGTACTCAAATAAGAGTAATGATAGCTGGAAAGATTATAAATCAAGGATTTAGCTCATCATGGGGGTATTATGTAATGATTAAATCAGAAAATCCGAATAAAGAAGGCGAATATATATTTACAGTCTATGCTCATTTAGGCGATAAATTTGAAAAGAAATTATATGATGAGGTTAAAAAAGGAGAAGTAATAGGTGTACAAGGAAATTCTGGAAATGCTAGTGATGATGTTAGGACTGGAGAAGAACATGTTCATGTTGAAGTGCGAGAAGGTTCTACTTGGGAGCAGGGAGAGAAAAAAAATCCTGAGGAATATATGGAATCAACATTTGATGAATCAGGAAATGAAAGCCTTAGCTCAAAGAATAACAGAGAATTTAAAAGAATAACGTCAATGTCTTCTTCTAATCAAAGAGGTTTTATGTTAACAAGAACTAAATAAAATATTGATGAAACTTATATTTTTAATTTTATTGTTTTATTCAAATTCTTTATACCGTCAACAAGAGTATGTTTTAATATAACGATATGTAAATGGAATAAAATTTGATAATAATAAAAATGACATAATAAATATTTTAAAAATGCCTGATTCAATTTATTCAACTCGTCCAATAGATTTGGACTGTCAAATAATTTACTTGTAATATCATGACTAAGAATGTTTTAACCATATTAATAATATTTTTACAGCTTTTTGTTAATGCACAAGAAATTGTGCGACAAGATTCCTATTATAATGTGAAAAAAGGAATATATGAAACAAAAAGTCTTGTTGGCGAAATGATTACTATAAAAACTCCTGTAATAGCACCACAAACAAAATTCATTGAAGATAAAAAAACAGCTTTTATAAAGATAGAAACGGACTCTATTGCATTATTTAACAAAATTAATGATCAAGGAAATAACAAACCTATTGGTGTACTTAAAAAGACTTCTATTATTCAGATAGACACAATTTTTTATCGTGAAATATATAAGGATACTACAAAAGAATGGGCAATTACTTTTAATGTCTGGTACTCTATAAGGATAAATGATAAACAGTATTACACAGATTATCAAATTCATGATTTTTTAGCCTATAAAATCAGAATTGAGGAACTAGAACAATATTTTTTACTTATAGCACAGTCAACGGGATTTGATTATCATTATGATGTAGGATATCCAAATAAATTTTTTGTGATGATTTTGGATAATAATAAAGAAACTTTTTTTACAAGTCATATTTTTGATTACAATTATGCTGATGAATTTCTTATACAAGAGCTGGATTATATTACTTTAGAAATCGAAAATGAGGGTTTAACATTTACTATCCATGGAGCTCTTGATAAATTTATTGGCAAATGGACAGGTAAAGAATTAATAATTGATTAATTGTATTATCGTTCGCCTTTTCTTTTTTTCACCGATTATTAACAAATATTGCATTTCGCTTTAGCGGATTCGTTTTACATCAGTTTTCCCTCTGTAATTGCACATAACAGTTAGCCTTTTCTTTTGCCTCCCATAATTTTTACGAATGTATATAATGCGTAATGGTGAATGCTTAATTTTAGTGTACTCCTTCCACAAACTTTTAGCTTGTTATAAATCGATATAATAGGAATCAATAAATTTTTTCGTAACCCTACGGTCATCTACACATTGAATTAATTTGATTTATATAGTAGTTTTGA
>OBJA01000035.1_pt1 | contig 142020 bp, 133 predicted proteins | sample 1519751 | NCBI WGS metagenome assembly OBJA01 (sample SAMEA3881238, study PRJEB22517) | soil metagenome | biome: lake sediment; feature: soda lake sediment; material: sediment, water from around vicinity | place: India | collected 2013-12-23 | depth 3 m
CACAATACGGCTGGCTATATCTCCGGTTATCGCGGCTCCCCCGTGGGGGGCTACGACTACGCGTTGTGGGCTGCCAACAAGCTGCTTGATGAACACCAGGTGGTGTTCGAGCCGGGCGTCAATGAAGATATTGCCGCCACCGCCATCTGGGGCACCCAGCAACTGGCCACCATCGAGCAGCCTCTGGTGGATGGGGTGTTTGCCATCTGGTACGGCAAGGCCCCCGGCATTGACCGCTCCTGCGATGCCCTCAAGCATGGCAACTACGGCGGCTCCCACCCTCTGGGCGGCGTGCTGGTGGTGGCTGGTGACGACCACAGCGGCAAATCCTCCACCCTCGCCGCCCAGAGCGAGCAAGCCTTGATCCACTGCGGCATCCCGGTGCTGGCCCCCGCCACTGTGCAGGACTGTCTCGACTTCGCCTTGGCGGGTTTTGCCCTGTCCCGCTATGCGGGTGTTTACGTAGGCTTCAAAACCACCAACGAAACCTTGGAGCTGACCGCCACGGTGGCTGTTGACCTTGAGCGCTACCGCTTTGTGACGCCGGACACGGGTGAACTGCCCCCCGAAGGCATCCACTTCCGCTCCACCCATATCGATCGCCAGCGCTCGGAGATTGTCGCCAACCGCTACCGCATGCCGCTGGTGAAAAAGTTTGTGCGCGCCAACGCCATCGACCGGGTAAAGCTGGACTCCCCCAACAGAAAGCTCGGTATCGTCACTGCCGGGCACGCCACCCAGTATGTGTTGCAGGCCCTGGCCAAGCTCGGTCTGGATGAATCCCGCAGCCAGGCGCTGGGGGTGTCCCTCTACCAGGTGGGCTGTGTCTGGCCCCTGGAGCCGGAGGGTCTGGCGGCGTTTGCCCGCGGCCAGCAGGAACTGCTGTTCGTGGAGGAAAAGCGCGCCATCATCCAGCCCCAGGCCACCGCACAGCTGTACAACAGCGCCAGTCACCTGCCCATTGTCGGCAAGGTTGACGAGGCGGGAGACCCCCTGCTGCCGGACGACATACAACTCGATACCTCCACCATCGCCCTGGCGATCTATCAGCGCCTGGTGCGTCTGGGCCTCAATGACGCCGAGCTGGACCGCCGTGCCAGCACGGCGCGGGAGGAAAAAGCCTTCTCCGACAGCAACCCGGTGGCGGACCTGTCGCGCTCGCCCTTCTTCTGCTCCGGCTGTCCCCACAACTCCAGCCTCAAAAAACCGGAGGGCAGCTATTCCGCGGGCGGCATCGGCTGCCACGCCATGGCGCTGTACCACCACGACTTTATGTTGCCCAACACCCATATGGGCGGGGAGGGCGCCCAGTGGATCGGCCTTGGCCACTTCACCGGTCTCAAGCATATTTTCCAGAACATGGGGGATGGCACCTACTACCACTCCGGCCTGTTGGCCATTCGCGGCGCCGTGGCGTCGGGCAAAAACATCACCTACAAGATTCTCTTCAACGACGCCGTGGCCATGACCGGCGGCCAGCCGGTGGAAGGCCACCTCACGGTGGGGGATATTACCCGTCAGGTACTGGCGGAAGGCGCCCGCGAGTGTGTGGTGGTCTCCGACCGCCCCGAGCTGTTGGTCAAGGGCGGCAATCTCGCCCCCGGTGTCAAGATCCATCACCGCGATGAACTGATCGCCATCGAAAAGCACTTGCGTGAGCAGCCCGGCGTCACTGTGCTGGTCTACGAACAAACCTGCGCTGCGGAAAAACGCCGCCGTCGCAAGCGCGGCAAATTCCCCGATCCCGCCAAGCGCCTGTTTATCAACAGCGCGGTGTGCGAAGGCTGCGGCGACTGCTCGGTGCAATCCAGCTGTGTCAGCCTCACGCCGAAGGAAACGTCCCTGGGTCGCAAGCGGGCGATCGACCAGTCCAGCTGCAACAAGGATTACAGCTGCGTCAAAGGCTTCTGTCCGTCCTTTGTCACCGTCAAGGGCGGCGAGTTGCGCAAGCCTGAAAAGGCCGCCACCGACGACAGCCTGTTTGACGGCCTGCCGACACCGGCGCGGCCCGATCTCGATCAGCGCCCCGACAGTTACGGCGTGATGATCGCGGGTATCGGCGGTACCGGCGTCGTCACGGTGGGCTCGGTGCTGGCCATGGCCGCCCACCTGGAGCACAAGCACTCGTCGGTATTTGACATGACCGGCCTGTCCCAGAAGAACGGCGCGGTCTACAGCCATTTGCGCCTGGCCGCGACGGCGGAGCGCATTGGCGCCCAGCGCCTCGGCGCTGGTGAGGCCGATCTGGTGCTGGCCTTTGATCTGGTGTCCGCCCAGTCCGCAGAGCCGCTGCTGACAGTGGGGCAATCCCGCACCCGCGTGGTGGCCAATACCGAGGTGGTACCCACCGCAGCCTTCCAGTACAACCCCGATCTGCAGTTCGACAGCGGCAAGCTGCTCAAGCGCTTTATCGCCATGGTGGGCGACAAGCGGGTGCACAGCCTTGATGCCAGCGGCCTCGGCCTGTTGTTGGCGGGCGACACCATCGCCGCCAACTTCCTGCTGGTGGGCTATGCCGCCCAACTGGGGCTGATGCCCCTGTCCTGCGAGGCCATTGAGCGGGCAATTGAGCTCAACGGTGTGTCTGTGCCCTTCAACCTCAACGCCTTCCGCCTCGGCCGCCTGTGCGCCCACGACCCGGCCCGTATCACACAATTGCTTGAGGGCCGCGGGGGTAATGATGAAGAGGCTATCCCGCAGGATCTGAACACCTTGATCGAGCAGCGGGTTGATCTGCTCAGCGCCTACCAGAACCCGGCCTATGCCCGCCGCTACCAGCGCCTGGTGGAGCGGGTTCGCACCCTGGATGAGCAGTTCCCCGATCGGGACAGGGCTCTGACCCGGGCGGTGGCGTTTTACTACGCCAAGCTGCTGGCTTACAAGGATGAGTACGAAGTGGCGCGGCTCTACACGGCTCCCGAGTTCAAGCGCCAACTGGAAGAAACCTTCCAGGGCAATTACCGCCTGAGTTTTAACCTGGCGCCGCCAATGCTATCGAAAACAGACAAGGCCTCTGGCCTGCCGAAAAAGCGGGAATTTGGCCCGTGGATGATGCCAGCCTTCGGGCTGCTGGCGAAGCTGCGCTTTTTGCGGGGCACGGCGCTGGATATCTTTGGCTATACCGCTGAGCGCAAGATGGAGCGTGCGCTGATCACCAGGTACGAAACGACCATCAATAAACTGTGTGAAGAGATTACGGTGGAAAATTACACCGCAGCGGTAGCGATTGCCGAAGTGCCGGAGTTTATTCGCGGATACGGCCACATCAAGGAAGAACATCTGAAAAAGGCAGAAAGCCTGGGGGCGATTCTCTGGAAAAAATTCAAGGGCGAGTATCAGGAGCCAGCACGGGAAAAGCTGATTCCTGTCTATGCGGTGGAAACTTTCGACCCGCACGAAAAAAATTGACGAGAGAGTAGCAGCACAGCAAACAGCAGAATAACGATCACACATGCAAAGGTGAAATGATGAAATTTCAATTACTGATCAATGGCGAACTGGTCAATGGTGCGTCACAGAGGGACATTATCAATCCCGCCACGGAGCAGGTTGTTGCCTCCAGCCCTGTGGCCGATAACAAGCAGCTTGAGGCGGCAGTGCTGGCTGCGCGCCAGGCGCAAAAATCCTGGGCCGCACTGGCGATGGAGGAGCGCGGCGAATGTCTGAAACAATTGGCCAGCGCAGTGGAAAGCAACGGGGCTGAAATCGCCGAACTGATAACTCTCGAAATGGGCAGGCCCATTGGCCTGTCCCATTTTGAAGTGCAACTGGTACTGAAAAGCTGTGCCTTTTACAGCGCCCAACGTCTTGATCCCGAAGTGCTGCTGGATGACGCCAATATGAAGGTAGCAATCCAGCATGTGCCCCTCGGTGTGGTGGCAGCTATTCTGCCGTGGAACGCACCCTTGTACCTCGCCATCAATAAAATGGCGCCAGCCCTCATGGCCGGCAATACCATTATTCTCAAACCTGCACCCACCACGCCGTTGGCAACGCTGAAACTTGCCGAGTTGGCCAGCAGTATTTTCCCCAAGGGCGTGGTGAATGTGCTCACCGACAATAACGACCTCGGTCCGGCGCTGGTCAAACACCCGGATATCGACAAGATTGCCTTCACCGGCTCCAGCGCCACGGGCAAAAAGATACTGGCAGCGGCGGCTGGGGACCTCAAACGGGTGACCCTTGAATTGAGCGGCAACGACGCCGCCATCGTGCTGGGGGATGTGGATGTGCAGGCCGTTGCCCCGGCTCTGGTGTTTGGTGCCTTTTTCAACAGCGGGCAAATCTGCGCGGTGATCAAACGCCTGTATGTGCATGAATCCATCCACGATGAGTTGTGCGCGGCAATGGCAGCAGTCCTCTCGCAGGCAATTACTGGCGATGGCCTGAACCCCGATACTCACTACGGACCTATCCAGAACAAGGAGCAGTTCGACAAGGTAAAAGACTTTCTCCATGAGGCGCAGGTGACGGGCAATATCATTTGTGGTGGCAAAGTGCCTGAAGGGCGCGGCTATTTTATTGAACCGACACTGGTGAGCGGTCTGTCGGACGGTGACCGGCTGGTGGACGAGGAACCCTTCGGGCCAATCCTGCCGATCATAAAGTTCACCGATATTGACGATGCCGTGGACAGGGCCAACCGTTCGCCCTATGGGCTTGGGGCATCGGTGTGGTCAGCAGATCTCCAGCTGGCACAAGACATAGGGCAGCGACTGGAAGCGGGCACCGTGTGGATCAACCAGCACTGCGCCATAGATCCGTCGATTCCCTTTCCCACCAGCAAGCAGTCTGGCATTGGTGTTGAGGCCGGGCGGGCCGGGCTGCTGGAATACACCAACCTGAAAGTCTTCAATATAAATAAAAACAGCTGAATGGGAGTTGATATGGACACAGATTACCTGAAGACACTGTTTTCCCTGGAGGGCAAGGTTGCGCTCGTTACTGGTGGCCACCGCGGCATCGGCAAGATGATTGCCGATAGCCTGGTTAAAGCTGGGTGCAAAGTGTATGTGGCCTCACGGGAGACAGAAAACCGTTGCACTGACAGGCATAGTATTGCCTGCGATCTGTCATCCATGGATTCCCTGTTGGCGCTAACGGCTGAGATAGCGCGGCGTGAAAAGCAACTGCATATCCTGGTCAATAACGCCGGGTATTTTTCCGGCAGCACCCTGGAGCAGGCAGCGGTGAGCGAGTGGGACAAGGTGATGGATATCAATATCCGTGCACCTTTTTTCCTGGTGCAGAAACTGCTGCCCTTGTTGCAGGCTGGCGCGACCCCGGAAGATCCCGCCCGCATTGTCAATGTTGGTTCCATCGGCGGCGTGATGGGGCCCAGTAATATGGCCTACGCCTACGGCGCCAGCAAGGCCGGGATTCACCAGCTGACCCGCAATCTGGCAGCGGACCTGACGCCGCAACATATCACTGTCAATGCCATTATGCCCGGCTATTTCCCCAGCGATATGACCGACGGGTTCTTTGCCTCCCAGCCGGGCTTGAAGGAAATGGTAGTGCAGCGCATTCCCAGGGGGCGGCTCGGCTCGGCGGAGGATATTGGCGGCTTGACCATTGCTCTGTGCGGCCGGAGCGGGGCCTATCTCACCGGCACTGTTACGCCCCTTGATGGCGGTGCACTGCTGAATTGAAGGATCAGGTTGATTGTCCCCATTGGCCTAGCGCTGACCGTGGGGGCCATTCCTTGTAAACCAGCGGCCCTTATAATTGAACGAAATCCAATAAAGAAAACAATCAATGCAACCCTGTGCTGATCAATTGAGGATAACGATATGAATAAAGATTGGGCTCAATACTGGATAAAGCTGTTTGACCGCAAGACAGACGAACTGATGGGTCTGTACTCACCGGAATTTTACTTTATCGATATCAACTTCGAGCTGGAGATAGTCAATGATCTCGATAAGCTCAGGGAGTTTTTCTCTGTCTTCAATAATGCCGATCCCGATGTGAAATACGATATCTTCGATGTGTTTGACTATGCCGGTGACAATCGCCGTGGCACTTTCCAGTGGACCTGGAAATCAAAGCTGGCCGGAGATTTTCTCGGTGTTCCTGCTGCGGGCAAGGAGGTATCCACCCGTGGCATGACGCTGATGGAGTGGAATGAGGAGGGCAAGATTATCCGCGAGGAAAGTATTTGGGATGCAATCCCGGTGCTGAAACAGCTCGGTGTAATAGGGTAACTATCACTATAACAGGTGGAACTATATCAGGTGGAGCTATGAAATTTGATCCAATGGAATCCGCGTTCCAGCAAAATCCCTATCCGTATTATGAGCGATTGAGAACAGAGCAGCCGGTGTGCTGGATCGATTCCCTGCAGGGCTGGGCGGTGGCTGGCTACGACGATATTATCGAGGTGCTGACCAAGCCGGAATATTATTCCTCAGCAAAATTCTGGCCCATTCTGCTGGGGGAATACGATCCGGTGCCGGAAGTGCCTCCGATGATCTCCATGGATCCGCCCGGCCACCTGCGCACCCGCAAGCTCGCCCAGCGGGCTTTTCTTCCGCGGGAATTGAACAAGCTCAAGACAAAAATTGAAAACACCAGCGATGAACTGGTTGATTACGCCATTTCTCAATCGAAAAATAATCAGTTTGATATGGTCTGGGATTTCGCGGCACTTTTCCCTGTTAGCGTCATTGCCGAAATGCTGGCAATCGACACGAGCAAGCGCCTGGAGTTCAAGCACTGGGTTGACGATCTGCTGTCCGCTTCCAACCGCTCAATTTATGGCCTGGAACGCCTGGCACAAATCCGCAAAAGCTCTGATGCGCTGCGCGCGTATTTTGCCCGGATTGTCGATGAACGCACGGAAAATCCCGGCGACGATATGATCAGCTCCTTTATCAAGGCGGAGGTGGATGGCGAAAAGCTCACCAAGCTGGAAGTGATCAATATGGGTATTCTGTTGCTTATTGGTGGTGTAGAAACCACCACCAATTTGCTGGGTGGCCTTTTTGCAGGTTATCACGGCCATCCCGAAGATTTCGATCTGGCGCGCAGTGATCGCTCAAAGGTGGCGAACTTGCTGGAAGAGCAACTGCGCTACAATCCGCCAGTACAGTGCCTTTTCCGCCACACCAGAGCCGATGTCACGCTTTCCGGTGTGCATATAGGCAAGGATTCGCTCGTCATGCCTTTGCTGGGTGCCGCCAACAGGGACCCGGCGAAATTTCCCAATCCGTCAAAATTCGACATCAACCGGGATGTGACCGGTTACTGCACCTTTGGCCAGGGACCTCACTTCTGCATGGGTTCCTTTCTAACCAAGATGGAGGCCAATATTGCGGTTCAACGGCTTTTTAATCGCTTTGCTGTACTTGAACCCCTCGCCAGGCCCGAGGAGGTTAAATGGGTCGATTCCTATTTTGCCCGCGGTCCCGCTACGCTACCCGTCAGATTTGAACTTGCCTGATTAAGTAAATACGGTCGCCAGGCCGGGGAGGCTTCTCTATGAGTGGAATGATTAAAGTGGCTGCTGCAGGGGACTTTGAGGTCAACAGCCTGCGCAAGGTAGACCATGATGAGTCAATCATTGTGGTGATAAATCTGGAAGGTGATTTTTATGCCATGGACGGTAAATGCGGTCATGCCGGTGGACCCCTGTGCCGGGGTGCGATTGATCCGGTGGATAAAACCCTCGCCTGCCCCTGGCACGGATGGGAATACGACATCCCCAGCGGTGAATGTGTTTACGATCCGTCCCTGTCGCAGAAAACCTACGGGGTTGAAGTGCGCGATGGCGATGTGTATTTGGTGCTGGACTGAGTCGCGATAAAAACTGCATATAGCAAAGGTAAACGTTCTGTGAAGGCCAATGTCAGTAAAGATGATTTCATCGCAATGCTCCGCGACATTGTCGGCCCCTCCGGCGTGCTGGAAGGCAGTGATGTAAAGTCGCGCTACCCCGGCTACTTCATGGAGAGTATTGCCGCCAGCGTGATTGTCAGGCCGACAACCACGGAGCAAGTGTCGCGGGTGATGCGCCTGTGCAATGAGCGTGGACAGTCGGTTGTCACGCAGGGAGGGATGTCCGGCTGGGTGCGCGGCACGCAAACCACCGCTGATGACCTGATCCTCTCCCTCGAAAGAATGAATACCATTGAGGAAATTGATGCGGTCAACCGGACCGTCACCGTACAGGCCGGGGTTATATTGCAAACTTTGCAGGAAGCGGTTGAGGATTATCAGCTGGTATTTCCCCTCGATCTGGGTGGACGCGGCTCATGCCAGTTGGGAGGCAATGCGTCCACCAATGCCGGTGGCCTGCGGGTCATTCGTTACGGCATGATGCGCCAGCTGGTGTTGGGTGTTGAGGCGGTGATCGCGGATGGCACCGTGATCAGCTCCCTCAATAAAATGATCAAGAACAATGCGGGTTATGATCTCAAACAGCTTTTTCTCGGCAGCGAGGGCACGCTTGGCATTATTACCCGCTTGGTGTTGCGTTTGTATGAGCAACCCTTGAGCAGCAATACCTGCATGGTGGCCATGACGGATTTTCCGAAAGTGGCTAGTTTTTTGCGCTTTATGGATCGATCCCTGGGCGGCATGCTCAGCGCCTTTGAAGTGATTGACCGGGATTTTTACGCCATCAATACCGCAGCAGGTCGCCACCGCCCGCCCCTTGATGGCTCTTACCCCTATTTTGTTTTACTGGAAACTCTCGGCTACGACCAGCAGCGGGATGCCCAGCACTTTGAAAGCATACTCAACCAGGCCCTTGAACAGGGCCTGATCGAAGATGCAGTCTTGCCACGGTCCGAGGCCGAACGTGAATCCCTGTGGGCAATCCGCGAAGATCTTGAACATATCCTCACCGATATCAAACCCTTTCAGGCCTTTGATGTGAGTTTGCCCATTGGCAGCATGGAGACCTATATGGCGGAAGTGCGGGCACGGGTGAGCGGGCGCTGGCCCCAGGCAAAAATCTGTTTTCTTGGCCATGTGGGTGATGGCAACCTGCATATCGCCATCGGTTCCGGTAGCGACCAGCCGGGGGACAGCCGTGCGGTGGAGGAGTGCGTCTATCACCCCCTGCAAGCCTTGAACGGCTCTGTTTCCGCAGAGCACGGCATTGGTCTTGAAAAAAAGGAGTTTCTGGCTGTTTCCCGTTCCACTGCTGAAATCGATCTGATGCGGCTGCTGAAGACTACCCTGGACCCCAAATCCATTCTCAACCCGGGGAAGGTATTTGATCCTGTCCCTGGCAGCGACCAGTAACCATGCTCACGCTGTATCGCAACCCCTTCAGCAATCACTACAGCCCGGTGCTGTAGTGCAAGCAGAAAAATCTATGAAGGCGAGTTTCTGGTTGCGCGCGTTGTTGCTGCACCCTCCTGGCGGTTGGTAAATTCAAGCCCATTTCCCTGAATAATAAAGTAAATATGAGAATTTGACCCATGACCGGAAAACTCAACAGCTCCCTGAATCCATGTCGGCAAAGGTTGCGCAGAATCCTTGCGTGTACAGTCGTTGTCGCATCGCCATGGACGTTTTCTGCTACCTGTCCCCCTTCCGGTTTCCCCGGCGAGATTGCCACTATTGCCCTTATTCAGAAGAAAGAGGGCATCAGCATCGAAGACTTTCGCAGCTACTGGCGGGATATTCACGGCACGCTGGCGGTGCTGTAGCGCGCCGTTTAGTTCTGGACAGAAATAGCGTTACTTCTGGACGGCAATTAAGTGCATAAAGGCCCGGTTGCCGGTCAGGTAGCCGGGCCTTGTCAGTCTTGCCATGAGCGGTACACCAGTTCCACCCCCTTCGCGGCCTTTGCACCCCCTCCCACCGTGTACTGATAGCCCACCTGGTCGACAGGCAGGCCCTTGAACAGGGCCTTGATGTCGGGGTGGCCATTGATACTGATGATCATCCTGCCCTTGATGGAGCGCGCCAGCTCAGCCAGGCGCTGGTACTGTTCCCAGCCAAACTCCACGCCGTAGCCCTCGGTCTCCCAATATGGGGGGTCGCAGTAGAACAGGGTGTGGGGCCTGTCGTACTTGATGATGGCCCGAGCCCAGTCCAGGTGCTCCAGGGTGGTGTTGAGCAAGCGGAAGTGACACTCCTGCAGGTCGTGCTCAAGGCTGACCAGGTTGAATCGAGGGCGGCTGGTGGTGTCGGAGCCGAAAGTCTGGCCGACTACCTTGGCCCCAAACGCCAGCTTCTGGAGGTACAGGAACCGGGCCGCTCGCTGGATGTCGGTCAGGGTTTCGGCCGGGGTGATCTTCAGCCACTCCCAGTTCTGCCGGCTCGTCAACGCCCATTTGAACTGGCTGTAAAGCTCCTCGAAATGGTGTTTAACAACCCGGTACAGGTTGACGATATCGCCGTTGATATCGTTCAGCACCTCGACCTTTGATGGCTCCTTGATAAAGAACAATGCGGCCGCTCCGGCGAACGGTTCCACATAACACTGGTGGTCAGGGAACAACGGCAGGATGTGCTTTGCCATCTTCCGCTTACCGCCGATCCACGGTACGAGGGGTTTCGTCATGAGCCTCTTCCTTTGGTATTGCAGGTCCGTTAGGCTCGACCGCGCTGTGTGCACAGCAGGCGGGCTTTGCCTGGCTCACGATCTCTTGCATCGTGGGTTGGGGGCGGGCGGCAGCGCTAACTGTCGCCCGCACCCGTCTTCAATTTTTAGGCCACCATTCCCCCGCACTGCCGGTAGTAGGCGACCAGGTCGTCCGCTGGCACCTCGCGCTGGCCATAGCCCGCCCCTGGCAGGCTGGCCCAGATGTTGCGGCACTTGTTGATGGCCTCGCGTATCCGGCCATTGATAATGTCATCGTAGGCCCGCCGCTCACGGATCTGTTGAATCGCATAGCGGTCCTGGCTGTCGGGTCCGAAGTCGGGCAGCGCCAGCTGAGCCTTATAGTGGACCCAGAACCGATGCAGTATCTGATAGCGCCCAGCGGCTGTTGAATGGATGCCATACCTGGGCAGCCACACACTGACGTTCGGGTGGTCGCTGTAATCGTCGAAAGTGGCGCCACCTACGATCACGTTGTAGCCCCGCTGGTCACCGATTCGGTCGGTGCCCTCGGCGTGGGCGATCATGTCCAGGAAGGCGGTCATGTTGGGGTGTCGGCCTTCGACGCGGGTTGGCGCTGCGAGAGCCTCCAGGGTGCGCGGCCCAGCAATGCCGTCAGGCGTCAGGCCCCACTGGCGCTGAACCTTAAGCACAGCAGCCTCGGTGGCTGGCCCGAAATCACCATCGGGACGAAGCAAGAAACCCTCACGGGAGAGGGCCTTCTGCAGTGCCACCACCTCGGGGCCTTTACTGCCGCGTCTCATCATCGCGTTGCTCCTATAGCACTCACCGCCACCAATGGCCCCCAGTAGCCAATCTGCTCGATGTCGAACAGATCGCTGTGGGCACGGCTGCTCACCCTGTAGCCAACCTGCTTGTTGATGTTGACCACGCTGGGATCCTCAATCGTGCTGCCCACCGCACCCATTGCGCCCCAGGGCCTGGCGCTGCTGGGCAGCAGAAACCGCGCCCAGCGCACCGGACGATCGCTGGGTGAGTGCCACACCTGTAGCTTCCGAATGGTATTGGGACGCGGGGTGGTGGGCTCCAGGGCGGGGTTGATGTAAACCGCGACATCAATCGGTGCCCCGTAGAGTCGTGCAGCCAGGTGGGCGATGGCGCAGCCGTTGCTGTGGCCAACCACGATCACCCGGGAGCCGCCTGCCTTGGCAGCTTTGGCGGCCTGGGCCACACGCCGGGCGATGCGCTTGTTCTTCAATCTCGTGCGGATCAGACCGAGCCAGCCATAGCTGACCATCACATAGGGTACCCCCAGCGTGCCGAAAAACGGCCGCAACTTGCCGACGGTGGCTCGGCCACCATCCCACACGTTGAAGCCGTGAATCAGGATCGCCAGGGTGCGCATGGGTTATGCCACCACCAGGGCGATAGAGGCCACGGTACGCAGTAGCTCGACGGTGGCGGCGTGGCGGGCATCCGAGGTCAGTGCCGTGGTGGCCGCCTGGATGAACTCCTGATAGCGGCCCTCCAGGCGGTGTGCCTGGTCCCGCCAGCGCTGCAGCTTGGCCTGGGCGGCAGGGTCGTAGCTTTCCCAGTGGGTCTCCACCACATACTGGATGCTGCGATAGGCCTCGCGTAACCGGGCGTGTTCCGCACGGATGGTTGTCATGGCACCCAGCATGGAACCGGGGGAGCGGGCCACGTCCGTGAGAATGATGCGCGACAGGGCATAGTCATCGAACCCGGCGATCACCGTGGCAACTGCATCGGCATCCAGCTCGGCGGAGAGCACGGCGGCCTCTACATCGCCGGACTGCAACACGATGTCCGCCGCCTTGGTTTCAGCCGCTAGAATGCCCCCGGCCGTCACGGCATCGAGGGAGCTACTGGAACAACCCCATAGGGCAAACAGGGCCACCAGCAAAGGGATGTAAAGTCGCATTTGAAAACCTCTCAATATGGGGTTAACGGGGTATCAATCAGCAGTCTCAACCGTATTACCTCTTGACCAACGGCTGGGGTTAATGCACTTTATTGATTGCCGGAGCGTAGGGGCTGCCCGAACCGCTTCGGAGTGGACAACAGCAAACAAGGAGGTAACCCATGCTCGTACTCACCCGCCGTGTCGGCGAAACCCTCACCATCGGCTCCGATATCCAGATCACCATCACCCGCATCAAGGGTGGCCAGGTGAAAATCGGTATACAGGCACCCAAAAATCTTGAAGTCTTGCGCAAGGAAGTGGCTGATCGCTCACGCCTCCTTGAATGAAATCGGTGTCTCCCACAGCTGCTGCCCCCATTGCGTTGTGTCGATGGGGGTGACCCGTTTCGCCACATAGGCATGGTCTGACTCCAGGCGGCCGCCACGGCCTGGGTAGCAAGAGAGGTGCAGCACCTTCCCCTGGCCGTGCTTGAGCAGCGCTTCCACCAACAGGTCGCGATCATCCTCGTGCACATGCTTGAGCTTCAGGGTGGTCTCGCGCCGAACCAGCCCCGTGCCCTCCGAGCGCAGGCTCTGCCCGGCGGTGTAGCGGTGGGTGATGTCCTCGTGCCAGATGTGGCGCAGCCCCAGTTCGAAGTTGTAGCGAACAGTCAGTGCCGGGGCGACCAGTATCTGCACGATATCGATATGCCCATCGGGGTTGTCGCCATCGTCGATTTCGATTTCGTATTCGTCGATCTCGACAGGGTCAAACCAGGCATCCCAGGTATCTGTCCCGTTCGGGTCAATGGTGAACTCGTCCACGGTGGCGTCGGCGAACTTGAGCGTCACGGACACCACGGCATCGGGGGTGAGGTTGTGAGCGCGCAGCACGATGCCACCGGCAACGGTGGAGGGGCACACGGCCGTGATGGTCTGCGGGTCGGTATCGTCCGAGCGCCAGGGTGCAACCCGTGATGCCGTCCTGGTGTTATCGATGGGCATGGCCTCACTGGTGGCCTCAAGCACAGCCAGGGCATGCACATCGTCCACCAGCAAACTCAGATTCGAGTAATTCATAGCCAGATCTCCAGTCTTACCAGGCCGCGCGTCAGTGTCTGCCGGGCGCCCACAATCAACGCCGGCTTGCCTTCCTGCCAGCCTTCGCTGGGATAGGTAATCAGGGCGGTACGGCCAGGGCGGGCATGGGCCACGCTGATAAAGCAGGTGCACTCCCAGCGCTGCCTGGGCACTTCATGCAGGGCGGCGCGCCGCGCGCACTCCGCTTCCGCATCGGCTTTATCCACGAGGTAGGTATACACATCCCGGTCTGCGGCGAGTGGGTAATCGGTGGTGTCATTGGTAACCGACACTTGGCGCCACTCGGCTGCCAATTCGTCGGCAAACTCCGGGTTATTTTCCTGTACCGAGCCGGCCAGGCTGTCCCGGGCCTGGGGGGAGAAATTGCGCTGGTAATGCAATGTCAGCGTCTTGACTGGCTCCTCGTCTCGCAACTTGACCAGGCCACCAGGTAGAATGTCATCTGCCGTGATGACGATATCCGGCTCTGCCGCCGGCTCGGTGAGCTGGTACATCTCCACCATGCCCAGGGCGCCCCGATCCCAGTGCCCGCCGAGGCTCTCGGCCACATGGCGCAACACATCGTCGCCCCGCGCCTGGCTGTTGTAGTACAGCCCCAGGGGATAGGTGGGCAGATCCCCTACCGATTCACTGTCCACCGACACGCCATAGCGGGCGGCCACCGCGGCGACGATGGCGGCCGCGGTGGTTTCCGCTGCTGCCACATCCGCCGTCACGGTGCCGATGGCGGCAGAGCCCAGCTTGAAGGTGCCTGCGCCCAGGGTGGGTGTGGCGGACTGCACCACACCGTTCGCGCGCACGGCCACGCTGATGATCGCGCCCTCATTAACCTGGTACTCGTGCTCCGGCCGGTCAATCAGTGCGGCAGGCACATTGAACGCCTCGCCGAAGGCCACCGGCACCGGGCGGCCGTCGGGCAGCAGATCGGTCTGCAGCGGCTTGGCAAACACGGCCTTGCCATCGAACACACTGAATGACAGCTGCCCGCGCTCCACTTTATCGATGCCGCCATTGATCAGCCGGGCCACAAGCCGGAAATCATCCAGCGACCACTTCGGCTCACCCATCAACATGCGGATCTCGTAGCCGCGCCAAGCCAGGTCGAGCCAGCCATCCCGAGCGCCACCGTTTTCGGCGGTGATGCGGCCGGCGTTGAAGCGGCCGTCCAGGCGCGCCTCGATATCCACCGCATCCAACAGTCCCTCGTCGTAGCCGCGGTTCGGTGCCGTGTCGGTCGGCCTGCTCAAATACGGGTAGTTGGCGATGTACTCCACGCCATCGCTGTGATCCAGCTCCAGGAGCAGAATCCGCACCCCGTCCAGCGAGCCCAACCAGGCGTCATAGTCCACTGCCGGGCTTTGCACCACCACGGCCCGGGCGATCACCACAATCGGGCCATCCACGGCGCCCCAGCGCAGTTCCACCCGGAAAAACCGCAGCGGTCGAGGCTCGGCGTGGGTGTCCAGCACAATGTTGAAATCGCCTTCGCCGCTCACCATCGTCACCGTGCCCGATACGACGTCACCGACAAAATCGTCCGACTGAGTGGAACCGGTGATTACCCAGTGCAGGGTGCTGTCGGTTTTAACGTATTGCGTGGTCAGGCTCATCGCCACGGTGTCCCCATCCATCGCTTCGGTTGTGGACGGCTCCAGCAAATACTGGGGGTTGAGAATGGTGGTAAAGAGGCTCGTGGCCACCACCGGGCCACTCGGCGATCCCGTGCGGATCCGCACCGCCACCGTGCGGCTGCCGGTGGGCACGGTGTCTTCCACGGTGGTGAGGTTGATCGTGCCGCCGCTGCTGCCAATACTGCCGGAAATCGATCCCGTGAAATCGGCGCCGGTGGCCGTGCCGATAATGTCCCAATACAGATCCTCGACCACGAAAAACGCGACCAGGGTGAACGATGCCGTGTTGCCCTTGATCACCTCGGCATGGTTGCGGGTGAGGTAATACTCCGGGGGATTGACACTGGTATCCATGATCAGCGTTACCCCGGAGCGCGCCAGGATATTGCCCCCCGGCCCGTCCAGCAGCAGCATCTGATAGGCTTCCTGGACAATCTGGTAACCGGTGGTCTCGTCCGGCTCGATCTCCCAGGGCTCCGTCACCGGCAATACCGTGCCGGCATCGTGGGCCGCCACCTGGCGCACCTGGCCAGAGCCCGTGCCGGTAGTGAGTATGATCAGCCGATCCTTGTGCTCATCGGCGATAAAGCTGGCGCCGGTGTCCTCAATGCTGGATTCCCCGCCACCCGTCGCCGTGCCGCTGGCCACCACGCCATCGCCTTCGGTGGTGAGGTCGGCGGCAATCCCGCGGGGGATCACGCCCGCGTTGTCATTGATGGTTACCTGGCCGGCCAGCAGTCCATCGGCAAAATCATCCGCATCCACATCGCCGATTTTCTGCCACCACAGCACGGTGCCGTCGGGGATGTCCGTGGTGGTTACCGGGTGATTGGCGGTGTCGCCCTCATCCACCGTGCCGGGGCCTGATATCGCATACGTGGGCGGGCTGCGGCTGGTGTCCAGCACGGTGACCAGTTGCGTTGTACCCACAACCGGCCCAGCGCTGAGACCAATGCGGGCATGGACAACAAATTGCTCGTCGCCCTCCGTCAACTCGTCTTCCACGAAGGTGATCGCCCACCCGGCCGTGCCGTTGGCGTCGATCGTGCTCCAGCTGGAGCCACCGGGTATCGTGTAGTCGTCCTGGTCGATATCCCCGTCCACCAGCCAGCGGATCACCGTGCCCTCGGGCAGGGGTGGATCGCTGGTCACCGACATGGACAGGGTGCCACCCTCGGAGACAACCGTGGCGCTCTGCCACATGGTGAAGTCGTAGCCGATGATGTTGCTGGTATCGCGCACAATAACCGGGTCGACTGTCTCGACCACCTCACCGCCATCGAGGGGGTCGCCATCGAGGATCTCGATCAGCAGGTACTCGGGGCCCTCGGTCCAGAAATCCTCGCGCAGGGAGAGAGTGAACTGGCCCTGGTTATCGTTAACCTCAAATGTGCCCCAGTCCAGGCTGGTGCCGGTTAAGTCGTTGGCATCCACACTGTTTTCGGTGGTGTACGACTCGATGATGGCGGGAGTCACGATTTCGTAGCCGGTGGTGGCGTCCGGCTCGGTGTCCCAGGGCTCGGCGACCGCCAACGTATCGCTCGTGTTGCTGGCGATGGTGCGTTCCTGGCCGTCGCCCGTGCCGCCGACCAGACGCAACAGTTCGCCGGCGTACTCGTCGGGCGTCCAATCCTGGCTGGTATCCACCAGTTGCGAGGCAGCCCCGCCGGTGGCTGTGCCGCTGTCCTGCAGTTGCTCCGGCTCGTGCTCAACGGATACATGCACCGGCTCGTTGGCGTCTGCCAGCCGCCAGCGCAGCGTGGTGCCATTCGGCACGCCCTCGGTCAGCGTCGTGTATGTGATATCGTCGCCTTCGTCGACCAGGCGCTTGTCGCTGTTGGTTGTGTATGTCGCATCAACCGGACCCGGCACATCATAATCAACGGCATATGCTCGGCTTTCCTCGGGAGACCATCCTGACTCCCCGGTCACAGTCAGAACTGTGAACCAGTCCACGTTTTCATACGATGCCTGGAGCCGAAAATCGCGAGGCATTCTGTCGGCGTTACCCGATGTGCTGCCCGCTGTCAGGACAAGCTCTTTTGCAAAGATTCTGCCAGCACGCAGGTAGGCCGCCCATTGCGGTAGACCACTGTTAGTGGTCCACACAGCAGCGAGGTCAGAACTGAACGCATTAGAGGCCGTGCCTGAACTCGAAAACGGTGACCCTGACACAGCTACATTGGGGCCATCTATCCAGTTCCTAAATTGGATGCGACCTATTTGTACAGTAGGGGTTCCGCCAACACCGATTGCGTCTGTCACTGCTCGCCAAAATCCAGGAATTTGCCATGTCCGCTCACACGCGATGGTTACAGTAATCGTACCTAGCGGCTCATTGGTTGCGTGATTGAATGATCCTGTCGATGGTCCTGGGTCACCAGGTCCAACATAATCTGCCGTGGCAATGAATTGACCTGTACCCGTTGTCCATGCACTCCTGCGGTCGGTCAGATTGTCCAGATTTGCATTTGTCGGCGGGCTTTCGGGCTGTGGATCTCCTGAGTGAGCGTACGCCCCAACAAAAAGAAAAAATGAATCATCGTCGTACGTGGTTGCGCCTGGAAAACTAAACCCACTGGATGGCCCTGTGATGTGGCTTGCCGCGACCTCTCGCCAAAACGGTGTCCCAGCAGGCTCCAGCGGAAAACCCCTGTAGAGATGAAACTCAACAAATGCCTGAACCCCCAATGCTGGGTGCGTGACATTTGGCTCACCTAATTCAACCCGTTTCCACACTATCTGCAGTTTTAGATCACTGCTCGTTCCGCCTGTTGTAAAAGGAGACCCAGGCAAATGTTCAAATCCTTGACTAGATAGATCCAGTGTTGCGCCGTTTGCCCGGGTAGAAACTATAAGCAAGGCTATATCGCCAAAGGCACGGCCAGAGGGCCAAGCTTGGTTCAAACTTGTTGTCCCACCTAAAAAAGTGCCAGTCCTGCCTTGGTACTGTGGGGAGCGATAAGTAAAAGCCATTACAACTACAACTCCACAATTTCGCGCGCGATCTTATCCCGCAGCTCATCCAGCACCCGCTCCTGCCGGCCACGGGCCTGCTGGGCAGTCTCTTCATCCCGCGAGCGCTCAACCCGCAGGCTGGCGAGGTGCTCGTCGATGCGGGATAGCAGGGTCACCACCTGGGGGCTGTCGCCGCTGACGCGAATGCCGTAGCGCCGCAGGATGTCGCTCGATTCCGGGTCGACGATGATTTCCCGGGCGTGGATCTGCGCCAGCTGATCGTGCGGCACAAACGAGGTGCCGGTGTCGAACGATGTCAGGCTGGCCAGGAACTGTTGCGCGGTCATCTGGGGCGTCTCGCCATTTTGGCGGGCTGCGTCGATAAACCAGGCCACCAGATCCTGGGGGTTGGCGCCCTGAGCCTGCACGGTTTGCCAGTAGGCCACGCCACCCGGTGCGCCGCTGCGGCCGAGGATCTCCTGGTACATGCGCTCCACCAGGTCGGTGGTGCCGCCGTACTGTGCGGGCTGCATGCCAATAATGCCGCCCAGCGCTGCAGCCAACTCCTGGGGCAACACGCTCAGCAGGTGGGCCACGCTGTCAATCCCTTGGGTGGTGTGCACCAGGGCTGCCAGCTGGCTCTCCAGCACCGTGAGGGCATCGGCGGTGTTGTTCGCGATCAGCGCCTGTTCCAGGATCTGCTGTTGCTGCAGCAGCTCGTCCAGCCGCGCTTGCTCCTGGGCAATGCGGGCGTCCTCCCGGGCCTGGTCGGCGGCCGCCTGCTGTGTTTGGCGAATGACTTCAAGCGCCTGGCGGTGGGCCTCCTCGGCTTCGCGTTGGGCGCGCTCGTGCACCTCGGCACGATCCGCTTCCTGGTCGAGGGTGATACCCATCGACTGCAGGTAGTTCACCACTTCGTGGAAGATGGCATTGCCGGTATCGCTGGAGCCGTAGTAGGCGGCGTTTTCCCGCAGGAAGGCTTGCGCGGTGGCAGCGAGCTGCGAGGGATCTCCGGCTTCGGCCTGGGCCTGGGCACGGGCGAACTCCGCCTGGGCATAGCGGAACCGCTCCCCGTGAGTCAGCGGTGAAATGTCGCTCAGGGTGAGCTGGCTCACCAGCCCCAGCAGGCTCGCCGCCCAGCTGCGCAGTTGCGAGGAGGAAAACGCCAGGCTGTCCACCGCTCCGGTGACGGCATCGAGGATGCCCGGCAGCGGTTCCATGCCCGTGGCCAGATCCTGCCCGCCGCCAGCGATGCGCGCCAGGCTGGCCTCGATGTCGGCATTGACCTTGGCCAGCTCCTCCTCGATGCGGGCGCGATCATTCAGGGTGTTGGTGTAGCCCTGCAGGGCGGTGGCGGCGATATCGTTCAGCGTGTTCAGCCGCCCGGCACTCAGGCCCGCGGCGGATTGCGCCAGCACCTCCATCGCGTCGGCCGCGCCCACCAGGGCGGGTGCCAGGTTCATGGCGGCCAGGTACATTTCCATGCCGGCCTCGGTGGCCATCGCGCCACTGGCGGATAGCTGATCGACGAACGCGCGCAAGTCATCCTTGCTCTGGATGGCGGTACCGAATTCGTCATTGAAGGCGGCAATCATGTTGTTGAACTGCTCCAGCATGTACTGAGCGCGTTCCTGCTCCGAATAGAAATGCTGGTAATAGAAGTCGCTGCTGGCCTGGAACGCCTCGATGCCGCCGGCCATCTCCACCAGCCGGGCTGCCAGCTCGGCGCCGGCGCGGCTCACCTCGTAGGTCTCCAGGCGCATGGCGGCAAAGATGCTGTTCACGCCGGTGATGGCGGTGGCCAGCGTCTCCAGGGTGGCGGCATCCAGGCTGCCGTCCACGGCGCGCACCAGGGTGTCGGCCAGCTCGCCAAACCACTGTGCCACACGCTTTTCAATGTCTGCCTCGCTCAGGCTGCTATCCAGTCGCAGCTCACCGATGCGCACGCCCTCCAGGGTGGCATCGCCCACGGCAATGCCCAGCGCCTCGTACATGACCTGCACACCGGCCAGGGTGGCGGTATAGGATTGGTCGAACAGGGCTGCCTGCTCGGCATCCAGATCGTCGTAGATGTAGCGGCGCTTCGTCGAGCCGAAGAGTCCGCCCTTCTTGGTCTGGCGCACATACTGCTGCGCAAGGAAGCCCTCGTCGCCGAAGCCGAGCTCAATGCCGGAGCGCCGGTCTTCCCAGCGCCCGCCGAACACGGCGGCACCGAGATTTCCGCCCAGCATGCCGCCGAGGATCGATCCGACCAGTGTGCCAATGCCCGGCATGATCATCGTACCGAGGGCAGCACCCCCGGACGCGCCGAACGCGCCACCGGCCGCCCCGGTGATGGCTCCCAGGGCCCCCTGGTTTCGCCAGCCCGTAATGGCGCCGGTGAGGCCACCAATGGCTGGCCCCAGGGTGAGCACGGCATGGGTCAAGCCCTCCACGGATCCCAGCGCGCCACCCACACCGGGGATCTTGCCCAGCACACTCAGCAGGGCAGTGCCACCACCGGCGCCACCACCACCGAACATCTGACCGAGGCCGGATATCAGCGGCGTGGGTGTGCCACTGGTGAACCCCAGCAGTTGCGCCACGCCACTGTTGATAAACTCCCGTTTAATGCGCTCCCAAAGGCTTTTGAAATAGTCGCCGATCGAATCGACGCCACTGGCGAACTGCCCGACTATCTCGGTAATGAATTGCTCGGAGACCCGGTTGGCTTCCTCCTGCGCACGCTTCGCCTCCTCTACCGAGTCCCGGTAATCGACCAGGGCCTGGGCGGCGTCGTAGCGGGCGGCGATTTCCCGGCGCAGCTGTTCCTCCTCGGCGCTGCCCTGTACAACATTCTCGCGCCGCAGTTCTGCTTCTATCGCTTTTTCCCGGTTGAAGGCCCGCAGCGCCGTTTCGCCCTGCATGGTGGCCACCAGTTCGGCCTGTAGCAGGGCCGTCTCCTGCTGGATGCCCTGGATGGTTTTTTCGAGCGGGTTATTCAGTGCGTGAAGCTGTTCGGTCAGGCGGGCGCGGGCCTGGCGGTGCTGGTCCGCTGTGATAATGCCCCGCTCTTCCATTTCCCGCAGATTGCCGAGTTGCTCGGTGACCTTGCGGATCTCCGCTTCAACGGGGAACAGCGTGTCGGCCAGGGATTGCAATGTCTCGGTGTACGCCTTCTGCTCGCGGCGGTCCTGTTCAGTGCGGCGCGTATTCTCTGCCTGGGCTTCCTGCTTGCCCTTGAGTGCCCGCTGGGCGTCGTACACCGCGCCGATTTCGGCTTCCAGCGCCGCCAGTTCGTCCGGGGATAGTTCCTCGATTTTTTCCTTCGCCAGCCGGTTGGCGATGAACTTTTCCCGATTGAAGGCTTCCAGGGCCGCCTCGCCCTGGGTGAAGGCCACGATCTCCCGCTGGAGCCAGTCCAACTCGTCCGCCAGGGCTGTGTTCAGGGTTTCGATGGCTGCGGCGTTGGCGTTGCGGGTCTCGGCAAGCTCCAGTTCTTCGCCCTTGGCGATTCTGGTCACATCGGCAAGCCGTTGCCGGGTATCGGCCAGTTCCTTTTCCTTCTTTTCGATATCCGCTTCCAGATCGGCGAAAGGGCGTTCGCCCATCATCTGCTCGGGATTTCCGTAGCGAGAGACTTTTTCCAACAGTTCGAGCTGTTTGGCCAGGGCCTGTTCATCTCTCTTGATTTGATCCTCAAGGCCAAATTGTGCCGACCGTGCCTGCTTGACGGTCAAATTTTCCAGCGCTTCAGCGTAGGCGTCTGTGCCTATCGTCAGATCGGCCAGTGCGTGCGTGTTTTCCTCGGTACGGGTGCGCAAAAACAGGAACGATGCAGCCAGGGCGGCGACAATACCGATAGGCCCGCCCAGCACCGCCAATGCCCGGGTAGCCACGGTGGCTGTAGTTGCGACAGCTGTTTGAGCCGCTGCCAGAGCAGTTGCCGCGGCCGTGGCCCGCGCCTGGGCCGCGGTATAGGTGGTTGTCGAAACCGTCGCGCCAACCTGCGCCTGCATGGATGCCACGGTGGCCACCGTCTTTGCGTGCTCTGCCTGGGCCAGGCGGAGCGCCTCTACCGCGGCGGCGCGGGTGACCGCCGTGTCGCGAATGGTAGCCACCGTCTTGCCGCCCCACGCCAGGGTGGCCTTGGCGAGGTTCAGCGCCAGCACCCCGCCCGTTGTCATGGCCAGCGCCAGCACCGCATCGGCAGCGATGTCCAGTTGCTCCGCGTCGAGATCTTTCAGGAAGCCCGCGACTTTGTCGATTGCTTCGGCCGCATTGCTGGCCGCGCCAGTGGTCTCCATCAGCCGGCCAGTTACAGCCATCAACCCGTTGTCCAGCTGCTGCAAGGCATCGTTGATGGTCAACGGCATGTCGTCGGCCTGTTTACGCAGCGTCTCCAATTCGCTGTTCAGGGCGCGCACCACCTTGTCGGCGGTCAGCTCTCCGGCGGCGGCCATCGCCTGCAGTTCCAGGGTGGTCACTCCCAGCCCGATGGCCAGCGATTCCACCACGGCGCCACCTTGCTGCATCACCGTGGTGAAGTTCTGGCCGCGCAATGTGCCCTCAGCGATTGCCTTGGACATGGCATTGATTACAGACTCGGCACGCTGCTGCTTGGCACCGCTGACAACCAGCGCCAGGTTGAGCGATTCGGTAAAGTCGAGTTGCTCCTGGGTGCGGAAGCCCCACTCCTTCAGGGCGTTGGCGTTCAGCAGGTAGGCTTCGGCTGTGTTTTCCAGGCTGGCGTAGGAGCTGCGGGCGATATCCTGCAGCCGGTCCATCATATCGGCGGCATCGCCCATCGGGCCGACCGCCCGGGCCACACGGGCGTTCAGGTCGGTCCATTCGCTGGAGTAGTTTTTGAGTTCGCGCAGGCCAATGCCCAGGCCCAGGGCGCCAATGGCGGTTTTGATCAGTCCGTAGGTTTGCGCGTGGGCCGCATTGGCGCGGCTGGCGTTCTCGACTTCCCGGGTGGTGCCACCCAGATCCGTACCGAAGCCCTTAACTTCGCCCCGCACATTCTGGAGACCCCGGATAACGACCTGGTCACCGTCGAGCTGGAGCTGCAGTCCGAATTTAATGTTGCTCATTTCTCAGCTCCTGCATGCACTCCAGCGCGGCGTTCTGTAGGGTTTCGATATCGGCCCAGAGGCGGTCGGCTTGCTCCTCGTCCAGGTGCCGGGTTTCCGGCAGGTGCCGGGCGCGGATCTCCACATCCGGCCAGCTGAGCCCTGTGCGCACCAACCGGCCCATCGGGCTGATGCCGGTGCGCCATTGTTGGCTGCAGGCCATGAACAACCGCAACACCGGCCAGTTCGGCGCCAGCACAGTTATGCCTTCCCTGGCAATCTGCTCCTGCTCGGTGAGCCCGGCGCGGGCGATATCGGCCTCGGTGGCGCCCATTTGCCGGTACTGCTCGATCATGCGGTCCAGATCCATCACCGACCGCCGTTGCCCGTTGATCTCCCGCCCGCCGCTGGCCCACCAGCGGGCGAGGTCTGTCAGTTTTTTCGGCGCACCGCCTCACCGCCGAGGGCCTTCTGGTGTGCCTCTTTCACCGCGTTGCGGATGATGGCTTCCTCCAGCAACTTGCGCTTGAGCTCATCGCTGTAGGGCAGTGGCGCGCCGTTTTCGTCAGTGAGGTCTTCACCCCAGCCCACCCAGATCTCGGCATACAGCTCGATCTCGTAGTGGGTGGCCATCATACTGGCGCCAAAAGCCGCGCTGGCGGCATCGCTGGCGGTCGTCATGGCCTTGGTGTCCTGATCAAGCTGGCTGCTCAACCGGTCCATGATGGCCTTACCCTCGGTCACCGACACATGCTTGAATTTGCCGGTGAACCGTCGAATCTCGTAGGTGCCATCGCCCGTCTCCGCGTCGATCACCGGCACACGCACATCCACCGGCCACTCGTATGTGTCCAGTGCCTTGATGCTAAATCCCGTCTTCGCACTCATCTTTTGCTCCTGGTTGTTGTGGGTTTGAAGGGGTGTTCACCCACCGTTAACGGTGGGTGAAGGTGTAGTCGAGGCCCTTGCCGGTGGGAATGATTCCGCAGGTGAGGGTGAGGTACGCGATACCCTGCTCGAAACTGCGCGCCACATTGCTCACATCCACATTGGGGGCGTCGAACTCGAAAATCCGCCCTTCGTGTGTCACGTCGATGCCATGCTGCATGGCCAGGGCCCCGGTGGTGCCGGCGCGACTGATCTCGAACCAGTTGGCGGTTGCCAGCTCCGCTTCGCGACAGCGTATGGCCGCCGTGCCGCTGCGGGCGGGCAGGATCACTTCCTCCTGGCCGGTCAACGCCAGATATTCCGGGGGCTGGCCCTGCTCGAAGCTGAAGGTGGCCGCGTTCAGGGTCACCCCGTGCAGGGTCACCGTGGCGGTCTCCTGCGTCCACGGCAGGGGCTTGTTGACCGAGCCGAAATTCACCCCCGACAGGCCAGAAGCCACCGGCGGCGTGTACAGGCCCGCCCCGCGGAACCGCCAGCGAGTGATGGCGCGGGTGCTGCACTCCAGGGTCAGGGTGCCGCGCACACCGCGAAGCGCATGGCGATGCACACCCACCAGGTAGTAGATGGTGGCGCTGTCCTGGTCCTCGTCGGCGATGGAATAGACACAATCCTCGTCCTCGGTCACCAGCACGCTGTGGCCGCAGATCTTGTACAGATCCGCGTAGTACGGCTCTTCGTCCACCTCGCCGGATCCGGACAACTCAATGGCGAAATCAAGGCTGCACCAGGTGTTGAGCCGCACCGTGCCCTGATTGCCCAGGAACCCGACATAGTTGTTACGCTCCGCCACATCGCCTTCCAGGGCGTTGATGGTGATGTCCTGCACCATCACGGCCTCGGCGCCGGTGGGCTCGCTGTCGGTGGCGTAGGTGTCTTCCAGTTTTACAGCGATCAGCTGTTCTTGTTCGCGCAGCAGAATGGCCATTATTTAGCCTCCTTCGTTCCAGGGGCCACGGCGGGCTTGCGGGTTTGCACCAGCTTGCCGGTCGCGGCGTTGAAGCGGTAATCCCCCCCTTTTTGCAGCTGTCGCAGCTGCTCGGGTGTGGGCTTGTATTTTTTCGGGGCCTTTTCCGGCTGAGCCGGGGTGGGCGTGGGGTCAGCTTTCGCCATTGCTCGGTTCCTCGTAGCGCTGGGTGATAAATTCGTCCTGGTGCCAGTGGGCTCCACTCACAAAATCAAACAGAACCGACGGCCCGCGTATAAAAGGCAGATCAAAACCCGGTGGCGTCCAGCCAAACACCTTGTCCCTGATTCCCCGGCGTACCTGGTCGGAGGCAGCGTTGGTGAGTTCCCCCAGGCGGTCATTGGCCACCGCCACAACGGAGATGATGGCCAGGTGGTAGGTCACAAGCTGCAGTACCGACAGATTGGTGTCGCGCAGATCCCCCTCGGGTTGTTCGCGCAGCACAATCACATAGGCCGCCGGGGTCTGGGGCGGCAGGGTGAGCTTGTCGCCCTTGCGCAGGGCCGCAAATCCAGCGGCGCCGCCCACCAGGCGCAGACCCTCCACCTCTTTTATCTGTGCCTCCACATCGCTGCCCAGCATTAAAAGCCCCCACCGCCAAACACCTGGCGCCCGCCCTCGAAGGTGGCATCACCCACCGGGGATGTCGGCTCGGTGGCGCTCAGCTTTACATCGCCACGCCCCACAGCTCGCAGAAAGCGCTTGGCCTCGGCGTAGCGGTCCGCCACTGCCTTGGGGGCATCGTTGTCGTACAAGCGGTAGCGGGCGATATCGGCGGCAAAGGCGCGAATCACCGCCGGCACCGGGCTGATGGGCGTGGCATAGCCGCCAGCCAGCAGGTGGCTGTCGATCTCCCCCTGGGCATCGAGGCAGGCGGCGTCGATGCGTGCCGCGTCCAGGTCATCGTCCTCGGCGCCGGGGGCGATCTGCTGGATCTCGGCCGCCGTGTAGCGGTCGATCAGATCCTGCAGGGTCACATAGGCCATGTTTACTGAGCCTCATCCACAAGCACCGCGCCTTCCTCAACCACCAGGTTGGGCTCGTTTCGCAGGGCCTTGATCTGGTCTTCGGTGAGGGCATCCAGGGCAATGCCAATGGGATCCCGCCCAAAGGCAAAGCCCGCCCGGCGAAAGCGTTGCACGCCGCGACGGGTGCGCACGAACAGGCCGGGAATCTCGCCCTTGCCCTTCTTGCCAGCCGCTGCCGGGGGTTTGGAGGCAGGCGGGTTTTCAGGTGGCTTCTGATGGGCCGTGGTGCTGCTGGCAGTTTGCGCCTTGGCCGGGGCCTGGGTTTTTGCCGGTTTACTGGGTGTCTTGGCCACAATGGTCTCCTGGTTAAAAAGCCCCGCCCGTCGTGCGCAGTGGGCGGGGCCTGGTGGGCGCTGCAATCCCCGTTATCAGCTGGTAGCCAGCCAGGGGTTCATGATCAGCTGGCTGGAGCTCGCCCACTCATTGGTTTCGCCGCCGCTGGCCAGGCTGTTCACGATCACCTTGCGGGCCGGGCCTTCGAGAGTGTTGGGCACCATCGTGTGGGTGTGGCGCAGGCCCAGGGGGCGGCCAAAATCGCCTTTAAGTTCCACCAGCTTCTTGCGGGCGGCCTCGTAGTTGGCGGCGTTGAAGGTCTGCTTGCTACGCACGATCAACTGCCACAGACCGGGGCCAGCGTTCACCCGGGCATCCACGCCGAAGAAAAATTTATCGGTCATGAACACCTGGGCATCGCTCAGGTTGGTGATGGAGCGGAAGTCGTAGTCGCGTCGGCGCTGGAACACCATAGGGCGAATGGCGCGGGACAGGTCCATCACATACCAGGCCGGGCCGGAGCCGCTGATGTCATTGGAGACCGACACCTCATTGCCACTGGCATCCAGCACCGGGTGGTCGGTATCGAACAGGGGCTGGCCGTCGTAGCAGATGGGGTTGGCCTCCAGCACCTCGACGCTCAGTTCATTGGGGTGCTCGCGGGAGGAGCGCCCGAACTCATTGAACACCGGGGCGTACAGGCCATAGGTGTCGTCGTCGATGCGATCCCGCTCCACGCCCTCGGTCAGCTCGAACTTGCGGTTCTTGATGCTGAACTCGGCGCCTTCCAGGCTGTGGATCACGCGATCCCCGATCCACTCCCGCATGCGGGGCAGGGTTTTCAGCCAGGGATACACTTCCACACCCGTGGTGGAGGGCACGATGGTGCAGTACTGCTCGTACATCGCGCCTTGCTCACCCAGGGAATCGAAGCCCTGCTGGAAATTCGTTTTATACGCCTTGAACAGCGCTTCCAAACTGGCTTGTGTCAGATCCATTACTCGTCTCCGGTATCAGTGGGTGAGAGGGTTACTCTCCGGTTTCAATGGGCAGCAGGTTGGCGCCAGCGGTGGGGTCAATCAGCACCCACACCCCGTCGTCATGCACATCGTCGACGATGCCGGCGATGCTGCGACCGCCGTCGTCGTCGGTCTTGGCCACCGTCTGGTCATCCACCAGGTAGCAGCGCTGGCCAATGTCGGCGCGGGTGATCTCGTCGGCGGCCGCGCTGTTGTCGTAGCGGAAAACGCCGCGCTCAACCTCGACAATGGCCGCGCCATCGGGGCCGTCGCTGTTATCCAGCTCATGGGCAAAGCGGCCCAGAGCAATGAGCCCATCGTCGGCGGTGGCGGGCGCGGCATAGCCGTCTCCGTTGAGCACCGCGATGGCGCCGGCGAAGGCGTGCGCCCCGGCGGCGATGGGGTAGCCTCGGCGGAGACCGAGGACCTGGGGTGTGTTGCGGTTCTTGGTAGCAGGCATGACTGGTGCTTCCTATATAAAAGTGGTTGTTTGATCAGGCCGCGTTAGCCTTTTTGTAGTCCTCGGGCTTGATGCCCATCGCCTTGCAAACCGCCAGCTCTTCCTTGGTCAGCTCACCAGGCTTGTCGTCGGCGTCGGGCTTCTTGCCCTGGGTTTGGGTGGCCTTGAGGGCGGCAATACCGGGGGCGTCTTCCAGGTGCGCCTTGAGGGCCGCAAGCCCCTGGGTGCGCAACCAGTCGGCGGTGGCCTGCCCGGCGATACGGCCGTCGGCCAGGCCCTCCTCGATCAACCGATCCATTTCCGAGTCGGCGCCAGCCTCCTTGAGCGCGGCGATCTGACCCTGGGCCTCTTCAAAAACAGCCCGGGGCACATACTTGGTCATATCAGGCGTTGCGTTGCCGGCCTGGGTTTTCAGCGCGGCAACGGCGGCGGTGGGGTCGCCCTGATCATCCACGTCCAATGCCTGGCGCAGGGCGGCCAGGTTGGCGCTTGCGGCTTTCAGGGCGGCGATGGCGTTCTCGATGTCCTGGTCGGTAGCGCTGGCGGCCAGGCCGAGCAGTGCAATCAGCTTCTCTTTATCCACGGTGTTGTCCTCTGTGGTTGCGGGGTTGTAGGCCATACGCGCGGCCGCCAGGGCGGCGGCGCCGAGTTCCTGGTTGATGGCGGGGGTGTTGGTGAGCGCCACATGCAACAGGTTGAGCACTTCGCCCGTGTCGGCGTCGTAGGTGAAAACGGGGGATAGGTATCGGTATTCGTCCGAGGCAATGGCCTGGGCGGCGGCGCCGGTCCAGGTCACAGGGCCGTACAGCCCATCCTCTCGCCACTCCAGGCCCTTGGCATCAATCCAGCCAGAGGCTGGCGCCGCCTTGCCGTTGCGTTCCACCAGCAGGGTCTGGTGCTCGTAGTCGATCACGATATCGGCGCTGCGAAGGCCAGCCTGCTCCATCACACGCCGGGCGGCCTGCTCGGTCAGCACCCAGGGGCCGGCGCCGGCGAATGTGCCCTGCGGCGCATCGAACTGGCCAGCGGGGATCAAACGAATCATTGGCTCCCCGGGGGTGACCCGGAGGGCGCAGGCGGCAACTTGGAGGGCTTGGCGCGTAGTCATGGCGCCATTGTGGAAAAGCGAGAGGGATCGGCGGGGTTAAACTGCTTTACTTATCGACCGCCTGTGCGGTCCTGTGGGCGATTTTGGGGGGCACAGAGGTATCACCGAGGCAGGGAGGGGCCGAAAAGGCCGCACAGGCAAAATTAAACGGGTTTTAAATGGGGGTATGCAAGGGAGGAAGGGTGTATTTTTCGAATTCTGGCGGTTTGCCCCACCTTCGGAAGGCGAAATCTGGCCCCACGCCCCTCCCAGGCTCTCTCAGGGCGCCAGGTGGCGCTGGAGGATATCGAGCACCTCCTGGCGGTGCTCCGGGGTCAGCCCGGCATAGGGGCGGGCGGGAATTTTGGTGCGGCGGCCCCGGCCGGCCTGGCCGCCCATATGGTGGATCCTGGCGTAAGGCTTGTTGCTGGTAGCTGCGGCATAGGTGGGTCCGGCATTGGCGGTGAAGCTGGATGCCAGCCCCCCCTGACTCAGCTGCAGCATTTTACCTGGCCACTTTCCCATAGCCATGCGGGCCAGGATGGTCGATTGAGCCAGGGCGGGCCAGGGGGCGCCGGTTTCCGGGTCTGCTTCCCGCTCCAGGGCCTCCTCGATGCTGTCCAGCAGGGTCTCCGATATCGCCCGCATGGCTGGCCGCGTATCCTTGGCCTGGCCAATGAGCTGACGCAGGGCACCCTCAATGTCGTCTCCGGTAATCCTGATGGCAATATCGAGGGCCATTGGCTATACTCCTATGTCAAGGTTCTGCGGCAAAATCTCGATGCGATAGCCGCGCCGAGAGCACCTGGTGCTCAAAGCGTATCCAGTGCCTGGCTGGATTGTGTGCCGTTACCGGGTTGCGAGTCCGGTACGCAGAACACACGGGGCTACCAGGCGCAGCCCCTCTACCTTCCTCTTCTGTCTATCAACACGGTGCCCCGATCCGGAGCGCGGTTCATCTGAGCTTCGTTGGCTCGATGGTAACTCTGCAGGAACAACTCTCCCCGGCGGGTCTTCTTCACCACGGCCCGATACATTTTCTCATCGCTGCTAAAAAACAGGTGATGCAAGCCGTCCCTTTCCTGTACCACCAGCAGTGCGTTGTCCATCGTTGACTGCATATGCCGATAGTCGGCCATGCCAAGGCCTGAATCCCGGGCCAGCAATTGCTTGACCAGCGTGTCATCGCTGATCAGTACAGACTGATATTTTGCTCTCATGCGCTCCATGTAGAGGGGCGCCGCCACAGCCACGGGCCAGTGATTGCCGCTCAGATACGGGCGAACATGAGCTCGCACCTGACGACGGGGTATGCCTTGCGCCAGCGCATCGCTTACCAGCCTTTCAACCCGGCTGTAAGAATGATTGAACGACGGACCAGTCAGCATGCCCTCCACATATTGCCGAGCGGTTTCGTAGGGATATTTGTCCAGGTCGGGCTGCCAGTGAGCAGCCCCCGGGTTGTAGCTCCACCCGGCACCGGTCTTAAAAGTGCGGCCGCCCCCCAGGTCGTAAGTGGCCACCGGTTGCAATTCACCGGTGCGCTTGGTGACCAGCTCCAGGGATTCACCCAGCTTGCCCTCAGAGGATTGCACCGCGATACCTCGTGCCTCTACCTGCTTTTCCGTCAGGGCCCGCACGCGGCAGCGGCAACCCCAGTCATTGGGCGGGTACAGGCTTTGCCAGATAGGATCGTCCCAGCGAAACACCTGACCATGCAGGGCGGCATGCTCTGGCCGGGTCTGGGCATCGTTGATGGCCACATACATCCAATAGGGCCGCTCCTGGGCATTCTCCACCATGCCGTTCCAGCGGCCCGCCATGTAGGCGGTCTGCAGGTTCGTGCTGTAGATGGTCCTCAGCCTGCGCACGCTGCCCAATTGCACCACCTCGGCTTCGCCACTGCCGTCGACGGCAATCAGTTTTCCCCACCAGCCCTTGCGCTGCAGGGTCGGCTCCAGCTGGCGGCGGAAATCGCGGAACGTCGTGCCATCACGGATGGCGCCATCCACGGCGCCCCGGATGTCGTTCAGTACATCGAGCCGGGTGGCGCGGGCGACGGTAAAAGCGCGAGCATGTGCTTCCTGCCAGGTTTCCCACCAGTTCCAGGATATACGGTGCCCCTTGCTCTCGAAGTACTCCACGGCCTTTTCGGGGGCGAGGGTGAACGCGTAGCCGAGGTCGATATCGTCAGGCATCATCGAAACCTTGTTCCCGCACCCATTTTTTGAATTGCTGACGATTCCTGACGAAATCCAGAAACAACACCATTGCCTGCGCCTTATAGAGCCACCAGCCAATCAGCCTGTGGATCAATAAAGTGGCAACGACAATACCGGTGGCTATACACCACCAGGTTCCCAGTGTCAGGAAAATGGCTACATACCAGGTGTTTTCTAAGCACATGGTTCGTCCATTACCTTGGCAACTTCGACCTTAAACCTGGACCATGTCATCCGTTCTTTCTGTCGCATTGCCTCCTTGAAGTCCTTCCTAAACAGCTCATTAAGCCCAGCCATTGTCATCTCTGTCAGCATGACGCAATAGCCATTGCCGGGCCGGTGACAACTGGCCATTGTTACCACTCGACCGTCCTTCATTTCAAAACGGCGGCCCACGAGGAAGCGAGGGCTTTCTGGAAACTGAAACTCAGATCTATCAGGCATTGATTCGCCCCCAGGTCTCGGCCACAAAGTAGAGCCGTGCCAGCATCTCCTCAATGCCCGCCACATCCAGTTGAGGGTAGAGGTCGCTCAACTCGTCCTGGATGCGTTCCAAGCTCTCGCCGGCGTTGATTCTGGCGATCAGGGGCTCCAGCAGGGCTTCCACCTGGGCCTGTTGGATCTCCGGCGGGATGGCGTTCAGCAACTTGTCCAAGGTGCCTTGCGGATCGTTTGAGCGGCCTCGTAGCGCCGCCATCCCCACCCGCAAAGCGGCAGGCTCCATGCCAGGCACCCCCGGCAATGACCTCTCCAGCACTTCCTCCTTTTCACTGGCCACGGGGATCCCGCTTTTTTCGTGTGCCCACCATTTCGGTATTCGCATACCCATACCCACAAACACCGGCAGGCTTTCCGCCAGATCCTTGTAGTCTTCGGTATCCCCCACGTCCAGGTAGAACCGCGGCGCCCGGCGCCGGTCTTCTATGCCAAAGTTGAGGGCGGCCATCGGCCACAGGATGTCGCGCTGGATGGTGCCCGCGTGCTGGCGCACATCGCTGCGAATCAGGCTGTTCTGTGCCCGCTCGTGCACATTGCCCAAGGCGTTGGTGTTGGTCCCCTCGCCGGTACCGCTGGTGAGGGTTCCGCCCAGGATCACCTTGGCCTTGGCCCGCTCGCACCAGTGGATCATGGTCTCGTACACATCGGCCCGGCCGTTGGCCGCTTCCAGGTAATCGATCTTCATGCCCTCGGGAATGATTCCTGCGGCGTTGCTGCCCAGGCTCACCACGGCCCGCAGCAGGGTGGCCTTTTCCTTGTCGCTGGCCTGGCGGGGGTACTGGCCCACCCGGGCGGGCATGCCGTAGATCTCCAGCAACTGCGCCAGATCGCCCAGGGCGTAGTTCTGGAACAGGTACGGCCAGGACAACATACGCGCCAGGCCGCTGCGGGCAATGTAGCCCGGCTTGGCACGGTGGCGGTGCTGTACCCAGCCCAGGGGCCACAGCTCCGAGCCGGTTGCGGAGTTGTCCCGCAGGGTGATGAGGTTCTGGTCGTCCGGGTGCAGCCGGAACCAGTTGTGTGGGCGCCACACGGGCTGCTCGATGTAGCGCTGGGAACCATCCCTGCCCCACGGCAGCTCCAGGTTGGCCCAGCCGTGGCTGATGCCGGTGCCCAGCTCCAGGATCAACTGCTCCACATCCAGGCCGGAGAATACCTCCGCGGCATGGTCAGCCGCTTTTTTCTCCACAGCGCTGGCGCCATCGGGGGGAACGATCTGCCATTCCAGCTCCGCCGCCAGTTGCCGGCGCTTGGACAAGTCGCTGCCGATCTGGGGATCCTTCTCCTCCATGTCCTCGAACAATTCCGACTGCGCCTTCAGGTCGCCCTGCTCGGCCGCTTCGAGGATCTGGTACAGCCGGGACGGAGTAAGCCCCTTGGAGGGGTGCTCGGCAAACTCCCGCTTGAGTTGGGCGCTCCAGGCGGTGTTCTCCACCTGGCCCTCGTCCAGAGCCTGTTCGCCGCCGCCCCACAGGGCCTTGATCATCCTCTTGATGCCCATCACCGTATCCTCGCTACCATGCCCCACCACCCAGACTCAGGGTGGGGATGTCGTCATCATCGCCGCGGGGCGCGCCACGCCAGTCACCGCCCGCCTTGGGCGCGGCGGCAAACTCCATCGGCACCGCGTCTTCAAAGCTGGCGGCATGGGCCAGGCACAGGGCCACCGCGGCATCGCCGTGGCGCTGCTGCTTGCCCGGGTCGTTGGTGTTGCCGTCCGGTATGCGGGGGATGCCCTTCACCAGCTGAATGGCCCGCAGGTCGCTGGCGATATCGTCATCCTTCGGCACCAGGATCTCGCCATCCTCGAAGGCCGCCTTGAACCGGGGCATGTTCTCCAGGTACCAGCCCTGGGTAAGCATGATCTCGTCCACCCGGTCGGCGCCGTATTTGTAGCGGGCCTGCTCCGCCAGGTACTGGCCGTTGCCCCGGGCGTCCAGCTTGGCCTTGCAAAACCGGGGCAACCGGTCGCAGATGTAATAGAGGATCTGTTCCTGCTGCTTGAAGGGCACATTGGCCAGTTCCACGATAAAGGGCACCCGGCGCACCAGGTTGGCCTCCACCGCCATCGGCACCATCACAGTCAGGTCGCCGCTGCGGGCAAAGTCCTCGCCAAAAGCGTGGCGCTGGCTGGGGTTCAACTCCGCCAGCAGGGGCCGCAGGTGCTGCTCGCACCAGTCGCGGATCTCAGCCTCCCGCAAATGCTCCGGCCAGGTGTTGAACTCGGCGCTGCCCGTGTAGCGGATCACCGGCGCGTCGAACATGCGCGCCTCGACCAGGGCGCGGGACAGATAGGCCCCGCCGCCGCTCTTCGGCACACAGAAGTATTCCTCCTGTGCATCGTCAGGGCTGGCGGTGTTCTTCAGCAACCCGGCTTTCCACTGGCTCTCCGCGTCCTGGCTCCAGGGCTTGCCGGTAATCTGGCAGATGCGTTTGTACAGGCCCTGGGCGCAGGCGTCGTCCAGGGTGATACGGTGCACCGAGTAATCCTTCTTTCCCGCCCGGCTGTCGTTTATCAATTCGTTAAAGAGGTTTTCAACACCGTTGTGGGTGCTGATAAGCCGCACCTTGCTGCCCCACATGGTGAGCGCCAGGGCGGCCTTGAGCACTTCCGCCAGGCGCTCGTGAAACGCCGCCTCGTCAATGGTCACATTGCCCTGCATGCCGCGCAGGTTCTTGGGGTTGCTGCTCAGCGCCTGTACCTTGAAGCCGCTGGCAAAGCGCACCACGTAGGTGAGGATGTCCTTGTCCTCGTCTTCCAACACTTCCTCGTGCACCTCGCCGGCTGCCTGATCGAAGGCCACGGCCCACATGGCCACCGCCTCGATAAACTCCTGGGCCATCTCCTTGTTGGAGCCGATGTAGAAGTGATTGCAGCCACCCGCCGAGCGCTTGGCGCCAGCCGCCAGGGTGGCATCCGCCGCCTCGGCCCAGGTGAGCCCGGTGCGGCGGCTTTTCTCGGCAATCTTGAGGGGCGATTCGTCGGCAATCCACTTGGCCTGGTATGGCAAAAGGACTTCGCGCTCGTCGAAGTCCCTGTACCAGTCCGGGGAATTGACCGTGGTGGTCTCCCCCAGCGGCGTGCCAAAGCCAGGAGTGGGGCCGGACATCAGGCAATCCCCAGGATGCGGTTCTTGATGGTTTGCACCGCCTCGGCGGAGAGCCCAGCCTCCTTCGCCACCTGGTCCGCTTCGCTGGCAGCCTGCTCGGCGAAGGCCTTGCGGATCTCCTTCTCGCGCTTGGCGTTCATCTCGGCGGATTTCGCCAGACGCTGGATGGAGAGGGTCACATCCTTCATTTCCTCGGGGTCGAACAGATCGTCATCCTCGGCCTCCGAGGTCTTCAGGGCATACTTGAACAGCGCCCCCTGCATCATTTCCACCACCAGCTGCAGCACATCGCTGGTGGGCTCATCGCCAAAGCGCGCCATCCACACATTGGCGATTTCCCGGGTTTCCCGCAATTTGGCGCCCACCGATTCCATGCGGGTGGCGTAGCGGTTGAGGCCGGATCGGCTCACCTGCTCCCGGTTGGGCAGCAGCTGGTTGATGTGATCGAGGATCTGCTGCTGGGTGTGGCGGCCATCCCGCAACAATTTGTTGAGCACATCCCTCACCTCATCCGGCAGCTGGTCGATCTTTGAGGGGCGGCCCCGTGTCTTGCGGCTCATAGGCGCAGGCTCCCATCACAACCGGCGGGGTAGAAGCGTGGCCCCGCCGGGGGCAGTGCCCTGAGGGCGTCATTGGCCATAGCGTTGCCTCGAACGCTGGCGGCAATTCCCTCGGCCAGGAAATACCCGCCCACATAGGCGCATACGCAAAACAGCGCAGCCTTCAAAAATCCCGAGACAAGGGCAGTGGCCAGACCCTTTCCGGCGGCCAGAATGGTCTTCATTCGAATTCCCCCGGCTCGGGGATCTTGATGCCCGGCACACGGGCAATCCCCCTGGCCACATCCGCGCCCCGGGCGGTGATGGTGGCCACCATCGTGCTGCGTATATGCCGGGTGGACACCAGACCCTGCTCCGCCAGCCACGCCAGGTCGGTGTGCAGCTGATCCCGTGTCGGGTGGTGGGCCTCCCCCGCCAGCGCCGCCAGCAGGCTGGAGCTGTTGGCCTCGTAGCCCTGCGCCTTGGTCAGCAGCCACAGAATCACCAGCCGGCGGGCTTCCTGCACATGTTTTTCAAAACTCATGGATGCCGTCCTCGCGGTTCGTCAGGGCGATACTCTGTGGTTGAGCAAGTATTCGTGGATCATGCTCAGGGTGCGGTTCATGTGGTGCAGCTCCCCCTGCATGGTCTTCTGCGCCTCGCTCACCTCGGTGATGCGCTTGTGCAAAATCGCCAGCTCGGTCTTGCTGGGCACATGCTTCATGGCTTCCTCCAGGGCGCTCACGCGGTTGGATATGCCCCCCAGCCGGTCGCCCACCGCGCCAATGGCGTCGCGGCCCACCTTGTCGCGGTTGCTGATCCAGGTGTACACCGCGATAAAGAGCAAAATGGCGCTGTTGATAAAGCTCCACAACAGGTAACCAGCTTGTAGATCCATTACCGGGCAGTCTCCTTGTCGTGATAGCTCTGGCATTCGGTGCAACGGACAGCATCCGGTCTGGCGGAGAGGCGGCGCTTGTCGATGGGGTCGTGGCAGTCGCGGCACAGCCGCTTGCCGCGCTTCGCGGGGGCGAAGCTGGGTGATATGGCCTGCTGCCTGGCCCTGGCCAGCGCCTGGTCGCGCTGCCATTGCTCCAGCTCACTGGCCCTGTCCATCAGATCGCTCATGGCGATACCCCGCGGACGCGGTGCACAAATAACAGGTAAGGAATAAAAACAGTCATGGCCCCATTGTGGAGCCATGACCGGGAAGGGCGGGGTTAAACCGCTTTATTGTTGAGGCAGGGCCTGGATGGCGGCGCGCAGCGCCTGGGCGCGGGCTTCTATGGTGGTGCGCACAATGTACAGCAGGTTCACCACGTGATCCACTTTCACTTCCCCGGACTGGTGGCAGGAGGCCAGGCCCAGGCCCTCCATGCCCTCCAGCGCCCAGATGGCCACCTCCAGGTCGTCCAGCGCCCTGGCAACGACTCTCTCTTGCGGGTTCATTGGGCACCTCCCTGGGCTTGCGCCTTGCGCCAGCGCGCCGCGTTGCCCTTCTGGCCCGCCAGCACCTGGCTTTGAATGGGCTGGTAGTCGACCAGGCCGCAGGCGGCCATCAACTTCAGTTGCGCCCGCACATAGTCCGGGGTGCGGCCCAGTAGCTTGCCGATTTCCCGCTGGTTGAGGCCCTTCTCCCGGTAGTGGTGGATTTTCTTCCACTCCGGGCGCACCTTCACCGCCTCGCGGCGCAACAGGGTGACCTGGCGCTCCAGGCGCTGCACGGTTTCGGGGTCGGGGAGTGCGAGGGCGGGCAGCCCCTGCCCACCGGCAAGGGCCGCCGCGCGGCGCTGGATCAGCTCCTCCTCCATCTCGCTGAAGGCCCGGATATAGCGCTCCTTCCACAACGCCGCCTGTTCGCCGGTAAACCCCATACAGAGAAACACGAACCCGTCGCGGGTGATGGTGCACATGGGTTGAGGCTTGTTCTGGCTGTTGTTGTAGGAGGACGGCGCAAAATTGCGCCGTGCGAACTCCGGGGAGCAGTCGAGCTGCTCAATGGCTCGGAGTACATCCTTGTGGCGTTTGCCAAAGTGCTGGGAGATTGCAAGTGATGTGGTGGTCAGAATATCGCCACCGTTGATTGTAACTAAGGGTTGGCTGGTCATGATGACCTCCTGTAGGTTTCAGTTGCATTACGGCTTCCAGTTAGTAGCTGGAAGCCGGGTGTCAACTGGAGCCCTACAAGAAGCTCCGGGCGCTATTCCCCCTTGCGGGGTCTTGTATTTACGCCTCTCCACCCGGCCTTAACGCTGTTGTGCACGAACTACAGGCACAAAAAAACCGCGAGCTGTCGGGTGCGGATGGCCGCTTGTAGGGTTCCAGTGCGGCCAACATACACCCGGTTTCTAACGGTTGTCAACTGTGATGCCTACCACCCACATGCTGGACGCAGAGGCTTGATGTTGCTTTCCAGGCCACGGATGTCAAAGATGGCAGTGATCGGCGATTCGTTATAGGGCGTCACTTGGGCCAAAAAACGATCCTCCGTCAGTAACTGGCGCAACAGCCCATCAGGGGCAGGATGGAATGTGAGCGTCTTATCCGTTGAAATGTTCCAGCGAGCAGTTGTTGCCTGGCGATCCCCTATTCGCGTCAAAACAATGGGCTCGTTTCCCAAATACGAGTCCCACCCGATATATACATCCGTCTTCCCACTTTTACAGCGGATCAATAACGAAATCGGTCGGCCCCACCTGCTGGTTCCCGAGGTTGAAACTGTTGCAAGTGTTGTCGTCGTTGTGTCGTCAATTGGGTTTTTTTCCTGAGAAGAAGCCCAGCGTCCTGTTCCTTGTAATGGTACCGAGTCCGCGTCAGCGTCTTCTGTCATTCTGAGCGGCATAGCGATTTTGTCATAGCAGTCAAGCCTCCTGATATCGTCTTTAATGACTGCACAGGCGACTAGTCTCATCTCCTCCACCGCCCCGAAAGCTGTGGGACCAAAAGTCAATGTCGCTGCTAAAATTAATGCTCTTGGTTTCATTGATACACTCCATGTTGTTTTGGTTGGAACCTGGATTCTAACAGGTACATACTGGCTGCTCATCAGTACGGGGCTGCGGCTGTTCATTCCGCCCAGCTGGTGTCTGTCAGGTCTTCGTACAGGCTCCGCTTGCGGGTGGATTGCCGCTCGGGCAGGGCCGGCGATCCCTGAGCACTACTCAAACGAGTAGTACTGGGCGGAGCAATATCTTCATCTTCCCAGCACCCGCCGTTCAACCAGGTGCTGGGCATCTTCACATAGGGGTGGTGGTCGCCCATCGCGGCGGCGTAGCGCCTGGCGCCGTCAATCAGTTGCGCGGGGGTTGCCCGCAAATCCTTGTGGCGGCCCTTCACGATGGCGGTGAACTTGCGCCGGGCATCGGCCTTGGCGGTTTTCCTGCCCCGCGGGAAGGCGTGCCAGAATTCTTCAAACAGTTCGTCAATGGTCATTGGCGCCTCGTTCAAACGGTAGTTGGGGCTGCACCCTGGCAAGATGAATAGCCCGCTGTTGCTCTATGATCTTGTACACCCACACGGTGGATACCCCATACTTGATACCCAGCGCCTCGTGGTTGTGGCCGGTAAATTCCTGCCAAATCTGGTTGTCGCGGATGGCGGCCCTCAATATGTCGCCCTTGGGCAGGTACACCTGCCTGCCGCCAAAGTACTGGCCCAGGGTCATCACCACCCAGCGGGCCATCTCCTTGGCGCCGCCCTGGTCCGTGGCGAGGCCGTGGCGCTGGGCGGCCGCCGCCAGCACTTCGATCATTTCCGCCATCGCCTTGGGCCAGCGGTGATCGTCGATATTGGCCACATCGGCCTTGCTCAAGTCGTTGCCGTGGGTGTCGTCGCCAAAGATGTCCTGCTGCTCATCGTTTACCATCGTTCGCCTCCATTCGATTGCGCCACTGCTTCAGGCTCTCGATCACCCGGTGTGCCTCCCAGGCGGTCAGCCAGTCAGGGCTGTGCTTGCCTACCATGCGGTGGCAATAGTTCCCCAGAGCTTTCTCGCTGGCATCTCGAATGTATCCCGCCTTGCCCATCCCGATCCACAGGGCCCGGATCTTGTCCACTACGGTTTTCTCGTGCGGTTTCTTGTGGCGGCTGCCTGGGCTGACCTTGCGGCGGCCTGTTTTGGCGCCACGGGGCTTCCACCCCAGGGCCTTGGCATGATCCAGCACCTGGCGCAGCTGGCGTTCACTCATATCGGCACAACTGGACTTGCCCGTGACCGTCATCAGCATGTGCCGATAGGTATCGTCATCCAGCGCCAGATCCTTCTTGGCGATGTGTACCTGGGCGATGAGCCGCTGCGCCAGGGTTTTCATCAGTGGCATACCGCCGTGGTGGTGGTGATGGTCTGCACGAGCTCTTCCTCCGGCAGCCACCAGAAGGCGGTATCGGTGCTGAGCACCTCCCCGGTGATCTCTTCCACCCATTCGCCATCGACCCAGGTGTAAACGCCACCCACCAGGTACATGCCAACGTCCTCGTCCAGTTCGGCGGCAATCACGGCGCTGATGGGCGCTCGGGGTGCCTCTGTGTGCGGCCGCCAGTTCAGTCTGTGAGTAGTCATCCTTCGTCTCCCATTCCTATGCCCAACTGGCCCACCAGCTGGGGCAGTGCCATGCGCCGCAAGCCAGCCACTTGCTGCAGGCTGGTCATGGCGCGGTCGTGGAGGTTTCGGCATGTCTCCTCCAGTTCGTCATCGCTCGCGGCGATGTAGTAGCCCTGGCTGGGGCAGGCGCAGATGGGTATGCCCTTCTTGCGCATCTCCACCACGAGGTGGCGGATATGTCGCTCCATTGCCGGGGTGCTTCTGTCACCGGTCAGCGCCTCAACCAGTTGCCGCACAGTGGCGCCACGGCTGCGGCCGCGATGCTTGTACATCAGGTGGCCGACCAGGCGACCTTCACTGATCAACATGTCTTTATGGGCTTTCATCTCAAGTCACCTTGCTGACAATCCGCCAGCGGGTCTGCCAGGCCGTGTTGTCGCCGGGCTGCGGTGGCAACCGTTCCACATGGAGCAATCCGCTGCCAAATAGCTTCACGCCCAGCCGGCGCACGGCTTCCTCGGGGCTGTGGCTGCACGAGCAGCGCTTGCCGCGAACGGTGCTGGTGATGTAGCTGCCAGCGTTGAACTTGACTGTGCATTCGATGGTCATCTCACACGGCCTCCAATGTTACAAATCGGGCAGTAACGGTCTTGTAATACATCCCGCCACAATCCACGCAGGTAGCGAAACTGTCCCAAACGTCATTCCCCTCGGGCGCCGGGATTGCTTGCGGTTTGCGACAATGTGGGCAGTCAACCTCATGCACTCGGCCGCCATTCGCGAGCCAGGCACGGACGTACTCTTTGGTTGCGTCTTTCAGGTTCTCTGGTGTTGGCTTCGTCATCTGACACCCCCTTGCGGAAAGCACGGATTGATCAGGCCATAGCGCTCTTCCAGCTCCCGGATACACATATCCGCAAGAGCTTCACGCCCGAACATCTGGTACTCGCGCCGGAACCTGCTCCAGTCGGGACTCAAGGTCAGGTCGGCCAACAAACCAGGCTCGTCACGCTGGATCCGTTTCAACTCGCTGATTACTTCCTCACGATGGCAGCTGAGATCGACTTTTACTTCGGCTGTGCAATAGATCGCGGCCATCTCACACCCCCGCCACATCAAGTGGAATGGCTTCCCAGCGGTCGCTGATACCCACCCGCTTGTAGATGCGGATATAGGACTTGCTGCCCACCACATGCAGGCTGTCGGTAATGGCCTGCATCGCCTGTTTCCACTGCTTGTCCTGGATGTCCAACTGCCGCAGGCCCAGCACCCGCGAGGTGTTCACCCGCCCCGCCGAGTCCACCTGGAAGGCATGGTTCACCAGGGCGCGGATCTCGCTGCGGCTGCCCTCGGCCCAGCGGGTGATGCACCCGTCAATCAGCTCCTTCGCCACCTGCAGGCGCTCGTCGAAGCTGATGTGCTCGGCAATGGCGCGCTGGATCTTGTACTGGCCGTCGTAGCTGGTGAGGGTGACATTGCCCTTGTTGCCGCCAAGCTTGCAGCCGTACTTCTCGGCGGACAGTTCGACGAAGGCGCCCACGTCGGCCATCGCTCCGTACTTGAATTCGCGGATCTGTTCCTGCAGGGCCAGGGCCTTATCCACGATCTCGCTCACCAGCTGGTCGCGGAGAAGATCGATCTCGTTTACCAGCTCCCGGGGCACAAGATGGCCCTGGGCGTTTTTCATGTAGTCATCCATCGTTGTGTCCTCAATGAACGGTGTCGCAGGGCCGAAGCCACTGGATAATGCAGTTGTGGAACTGCACGGATACCGTGCAGGTTTGCCCGTCTAGATTCGGCACCGTGGCGGTGCCGCGCTCGGTAAATGCCTCGCACCCTGCGCAGTAGTGCACACGGATTACCGGGCACTGATGGCGGCCCACTTCCATGCCGGCCACCACCACGCCGCGCTTCATCAACTCGTCCACCACGCGCTCGGCATGCTCAATGGCCAGGGCGATTTGCACGTTCTGGCGGTAGCTCTCGAATTGCTCCAGGGTTTTCATCGCGGCCTCCTGTCCAGTTGGCTGTTAGGGCATCCCGCGCGGCAGGCGCGGAACAAGCGCACCCGCTGGGGATTGGTGCTCGCGAAGGGTTGCTTCTGGATCTCCATGCACTGGTTGACGGGGATTTCACCCATCACCGGGCAATGGCAGGTCTCGCCCATGAATGCGCCGCGTACGGCTTTCTCCACGCGAGCGGTGTCCCCCTTGTAGCGGCCCTGCAACACCTGATTCACAACAGCCGGGCTATAACCGATCAGCTCGGCTACACGGGCTTGGGTGTGGGCGCGGCACTGTTCGCGCAGGGTGGAAAGCCATACCGGCTCATTGAAGTGGTTCATTGCCCACCTCCCTGGCGCCAGACCACCTGGTTGAGGTTGGGATCGAACAACTGCTTGACGCGCTGCACTTGCGGCGGGCGGGGCCCGCTGTTGCGGCTCGGCACAAAGCGGTAACGGGTTTTCGCTCCGGGCTTGCTGGCGCGAACTACCGCTAGGTAGCCAGCCGCGGCCAGAACCACGCAGTAACCTTTGGCGGTGTTCTCGGCGATGGGGTGTTCCTCGGTGCCAGCGGCAATGGCAAGGTCGCGCCAGTCGAAATCCCGCAGGATCTTCATGGCTCGCCACATTTGCTCCTGCCCCCGCCCCTGCTCTGACGGTTTGCCGTCCTGGCGCAGCCGGGGGGTTTCCACCCCGGTGTTCCTGATCAGGGTGTAGGCGTGTTCCTGCCGGCAACCAGCTCGTTGGCCTATCACCGTGGAATTCAGGTATCCGCCCCTTTCCAGACGCTGGACATAGCTTTTAACGGTGAGATCATTGACCTTCAAATGCCGATCCACGTGGCAGATCAGATCCTTTAGCGTGAAGCTCTCCAGCGCCCTGATCGCTTGCCAAATAGCATCCTGGGTGCCGTAGTGGCCAACACTGGCGGGCTTGCGGCCCATGCCTTTTCCTGGGGTCGCCGTGCTCTTCATGACAGCCTCCGTGCCGGGGCTTCCCCAGTGAAAAAGCCGCGCTTGCCCCAGCCCTTCAGGTCAATGGCGTCCCGGCCGCCTTTTAGGCAGGTTTCCTGCACCTCGGCCAGATTGACACTGATGCGGCGCACACTGCCGTGGCTCAACCGGTGGATCTCGGCCAACAGGTCATCGGCAACATCAATTCCCCGGGCATAAATCGCAGCCAGGTGGCGGGCATCCTCAAGGGTGGCGGGTTGGGCGGGCGCCCAGCTAATGAAGCGGCCGTGCATGCGCTCTATGCGTTTGAGCTTGGCGGGCATTTGCTCTTCGCCAATCAACATCACGGCGGCGTCCGTGGCGTCGAAGATGTCCCGCACCAGGGGTACCAGATTCTTCTGGATAAGGTAGTCCGCCTCGTCGATGATCAGCGGTCGCTGGCTGAGTACGAGTTGCTCTTCCACGCGCTCTCGCAGCTCATCAATGGTGCCCAGGGTCGGCAGGCCCATCTCCACCAGCAAAGACTTGAGCAGGCTCTTCTGGGTCCAGGTGGACTTGCAGGCCACGTAGTAGGCGCGGTACTTGTTGGCCGTGTAGGTGGCGCTGAAGCTCTTGCCATACCCGCTGGGGCCGTAGAAGCCCACAAGCCCCGGCAGATTCGGCGCGCGGTTAAGACTGCGCCCCAGCGCATCGATAGCCAGCGCCACATTGGCGATGGGGGCAACGGTGTGCCCGCTCTTGTCCAGGATTCGTTCTGTCATGTATAGTTGCTCCGCTGTTGAGTTTTACTCTGAGGTACCGGGCTTACAGTCAGTTGCCGCTGGCTGTAAGCCCAAGTTCTTGCGCCGCCTCCCGCAGCTGTTCAAAGCTCCTTCCCTTGGCAAAGCCGTCCCAAAACCGCCTGTCCTCTTCGCAGACCTGCTCGCCTCTTTCGATCCTGGCGTTGATGCCTTCCCAGCGCATCACCCCGGCAAAACCGCTTTCACTGCCCAGCGGCCGAACGGGCGCAATGTGGTCTGGCTCGATGGGGCTCGTGGCATTGGGTGCGGGGTGTGTTGCCCGGATACTCCTGGCCGCCTTGCCGGCTTCCTCCAGCGCTGGGGTGGTGTAGGGCTCTGACTTCTTGGGCAGGCTGTGAATATTTTCCGACTGTGCCATACGGTGCTGCAGTACGGTTTCGGCGATGTTTTCCTTGAACTCGCGGGTAAGCGCCTTGAGCTCCGAGACCTGCTCGATGATCACTTTCTTCTGGCGCTGCTTGATGGCAATCGATGCCTCCCTGCGGTCGATGCCAGTGATCTCGGGGCATTGCGCCCAGCAGATGAATGCCCTGTCGTGGTAAACGGCCAGACGGCCAATGTCCCGCTCGTCATAGCGGAGCATTACCTCTTCCCCTACCAGGTCGAACAGGGCTCCCTCGGCGTCGAAGTAGTAGCGCCCCTCGAACTTGATGCCTTTCTTACCCACAATCCGTGTGCCGGCGACAGGTGCCAACAGTTCATCCAGGGCGTGTTCGTCGCTGATACGGCGCAGGGGCTCCTGCCAGGTATTGGCCATTTCCCAGGGGGTAATGCCGTTCAAGCCGCTGTGCTGGTTGCGTTCGTAGATGTACTCGCACCACTGGTCCAGCTTTTCCTGTAATTCGGCGGAGGTCATCTCGGCTTCCACCACCTCACCCTTGGTCATGATCCTGTCGGCAAAGGATTTGCGCGCCTCGATCTGCTTACGCTCGGCCACGTTGTGCCCGATGAAGCCGTCTAATAGCTCCAGCACTCCGTGGCTCATGGTCCGGAAGGCTCGCTCGATAGTGCCCTTGGCCTCGGAGGCGAACGGCGGGCAAAGAATCTGGGTTATTTCCAGGTCTTGCAGAAGCGACACCACCTCCATCGACACATAGTCGGCGCCATTGTCGGTGCGGATCAGACTTGGCAGCCCCCAATCCAGGAAGCACCGCCGCAGCAGTTGCTTCACGGCAGCCGCGGTGCTGGTTTTGGACACGTAGAGCTTCAGCCGGCGGGAATACAGGTCAATGGCGCCCACCACGGTGTGACGGCCGTCTTTCAGCATCCAGTCGCCTGGGGTCGAGTCCAGCTCCCAGATATGATTCAGCGCCTTGGCCATCTCTGTTTGCGAGCCGGGCGCCGCCATGTAGATGTTCTTCCACCGGTCGGGGTTGGTCAGCAGGGTCCACTCCGCGTGATGTTGGGTTTTCCAGTTGCTCATGTAGCGGCTCAGGGTGCGCTCCTTCACCTCGTGCTCGGGAAACTTCGCCTCCAGGAACTCCTTCATCCGGGTGGCGCTGATCTCCGGGTTCTTCACCATCGCCGCCAGAATCACGCTTTCCAGTTCGGGGATTTTGCTGATCTTGGATTGGCCCTTGCGCTTGCCGTAGCCGTCCGTCAGGCCCCACATGCCCTGTTCTCGAAACTTGTCCGACCAGCTCTGCAGGGTGCCTTCCGCAATGTTCACGACACCGTCATGACCTTTGGGCAGCCACTGCTGAATTTCGGAGGGTATTTCCATCTGGCCTTCGGCCAGCATGCGCACATACACACCCTGGGCAGTTCGTTTGGCCAGACCGGTGTCTCGCCTGTATCGCATACTGCCGGTCAGCACCCAGTACCTGGCCTGGGCACGCAGCCGCTTGCTGTCATCCTTGCCCAGGGCCGCGAAACGCTTCCGTCCTTCGGCTATCTTGTCCGCCCGGGCCTGGGCTTTGCGCCGCGCCTGGTCTGCCTCCCGGTGTGCCATCTCCGCCGCCGCTTGCCTGGCCTGCTCCACCAATTCCGTCTCTACCCGTGCCTGCTCGTGGCTGGCGATTCGTGCAGCCTCGGCTATGAGGGTCTGTTTCTGTAAGGCTTTGGGGAGATCCGCCAAGCGGCGGAGATTAGCGTAACCGCCGCGGACACGGCGCCTCTCGGCGACAGGCCAATTTTGCTTTGCTGCTTTCTTGAGAATCGCGACCCGACTACATCCGAGCAGCTCAGACAGCTCCTTATCGGTATAGAGCTTCTCCATGCCTATTCTGCAGTGCTGAATTCCTCTTGCACCCAGACTCAGGCACGCCAGCAGATTTGAGTATTCGAGCTCGCAATCGCCTTGCGGCGGGAAAATCATGCTCTCCTGTCAATGATCGGCAGGCATAGGCCCAATCCACACCGTTCTGTCGGCACCACCGATGAAGACTCATCCCCCGCCCTGCAAACCTCCCCCGCACTAGGTGCAGAAGCGTTTTATCAGGAACAACGACTTTTGTGGGTTGCATTGCTAGAATCCATAAAACATGTGCTATCCGTGACCTTAAACACATATATTATGGGTGTCAATACTTATGAACAGAAAAAGTGATCTTCGCTTTGAGCCCGTTATTGAGCGGTTCAAGACCGCGCTAGGCGTTGAAAACCTTGGACAGGTAGCTGATATTATTGGAATAAAAAGGAATGCCTTCTACAACCGAAAGACTTCTGGGTCTATTCCTTTCGAAGACATTATTTGTGTGTGCCTGGATCGCAACATATCAATTGACTGGGTAATGGCTGGAGAGGGGAAGCCTTTCAAAGACCATGATCAGTGGGTTGCCCCTGTGGCGGAAATCGACCCTCATCTTCTGGGCGAGATCACAGCAGAACTATGGCGGGCCTTTGATGGTGAAGGAGATCTAGAGCTGTTGGCCACAGCGCATCAGCGTGGAGGCTTAGCTGCACACATCTTCAACAAGGTGGCCTTTGTGAAAAGCGAAAAAGTCAGGTCGGGTATGATTAGAGACCAGGCAGTGATGTTCGCAGATGCAGCTCAATGGCTTGGCAACAACTAGATCCTGGTTTGCTGGCCAATCGATCATTCATCTTGGCCCGTATCTCACAACAATTTGGTTACAGCTTAACTTTTTGAAAACTGCTGCCAGAATCCCAGCATCCTATTGAATGATAAAGATAAAACCGAATAGCGTTAACCACCCCAAGGTTACACCTTCTTTTGCCCACTACTTCCCACCATTAACCGCCACTTAAATCCACCTGAAACCAGTGTTTCCGGGGGCTCCGGCTTAAATTTGCCTTCTGAACAGGTTACAGCTTTCCGCTCCTTTCACCGACATTTAACTCTCATCCATGAGGCGAGCGCATCTATCGACAAGACCTGTCAGCTCAAGGCTAACCTATTATTTTATTGATATTTTTCCCGCGAAATACCGTTTTCGACCGGATATTCCCGGTATCTAGATCTATCTGTCCTGTCACAGGTGCGCATCCCGGGCTTCTGGACCTATACCCAGTACCACCTGGGGGATGAAATCTCAGGTGGCATGGATAAATCTGTCAAAGCCACGCCGATCCACGGCTTGGCGGAGGTCACTTACTGCAGCGAGGCTGATATCGCCGGATTGGTATCCAGTCCGGTTACCGACCTGATCAAGGACGATGAACAGAACGCTTTTGCCGGTACCTACCTGTACGGCACCCGGCGTGGAGACAGCACAACCCATGTTGAGATCCAGGCAGCGTCATCACCGCTCGACACTGATACGGAGGGGACCCTGATGATTCTGGCGAGCAGAAATAGCGGGGACGGAACGGGTAACTTTCGCCAGCAGGTGGATGCCGCGCTACAGGATTTGCCCGCACGCTGTCCCGCTGTCATGTGGGCCAGAAGCCATTTTTTCCAGACCTACCAGGCCGACGCCTGGCAGGCGCCCAATGTCAATCACACCCCGGCTGTTGTTTACGACGCGGCACTGGAATTGCGTTTTGCCCGTCGTGACGATGTGCTGGCCTGCGTGTCGGATACAGTGCTGGGGGCACTGATGGAAATGCCAGGTACAACCGTCAATATCTATCCGGTCCATGGCCGCTACCAGATGGTGCGGGACGGCAAACCCACCCTGCTGGGCTTGCGTGGACTGCCTGCCTACGAGCTGATCGAAAAACTCGATGCCACCAACCAGGTCAGCCCCGCCGTACTGCAAGTGCTTTATGGAAATGCGGATGACTGACCGTTCGCCCCCGTACCTGGAAGAATTGCAAGGCAACGTCGGTCTGTTGCTTGCGTCGGCCATCGGCCTGACGGCGGGAATGACGGCCACCATGTTCTACAGCCTTGGGGCCTTTATACCACCACTGCAGGCGGAATTCGGCTGGTCCCGGGGTGATATTTCGCTGGGGGCCAGTTTCCTCACAATCGCTATCTTTATCACCGGCACCGCCGCCGGACGCCTGTGCGATCGCTATGGCGCAGCCCTGGTAGGTGCAGGCAGCCTGGTTCTCTATGGACTGGCGGTTATCCTGATGGCCCTTCTGGTGAAGGATATAGTGTTTTTCTGGGCTGCCTATTTTGTTATCGCCATTGTCGGGGTGGGTTCTACGCCGATCGTGCTGGTACGCCCCATTACGACATTTTTTATGCAGGCGCGGGGCATTGCCCTGGGTATTGCTCTCACCGGTGCCGGTATAGCCGGTTTCTGGGTGCCCCGGCTGGTGGCTATTGTTACCGAGCTGTACGGCTGGCGTGAGGCCTATATGGCCCTGGCACTGATTGCCATCCTGGCCGCGCCGGTGGTGTGGATGGGGTTCAGGGGTAGTCCCGGCGGAAACCGGGATGCTCAGGCCGCGCCCGGCCCCGGCCTCGGTATCAGCCATGTGGAGGCCCGCCGCATCCCCGCTTACTGGCTGCTGTCGCTGATGGCCCTGACCATGGCCCTGGGAATTGCCGGTGTGATTGTGCATCTGATACCCCTCTTCACTGATCTGGGTGCGGGGCCTGTCGAGGCGGCAAAAATTGCCTCCATTATGGGAATTGCCAGTGTGGTGGGGCGCCTGGGTGTGGGTGTGGTCCTGGATCACCTGCCCTGCACCCTGGTGTCCATCGCGGTGCTGGCGCTGGCTGCTGCAGGGATACTGCTGCTGTGGGGGTTCGGGTTGCAGTACGCCCTGTTGGCCACCCTGCTGATCGGGCTTGCCGCCGGTGCCGAGATCGATCTGCTGTCCTACCTGACGGTGACGTTCTTCGGCCCCCTCCACTACGGGGCCATCTACGGCTGGCAATACAGCGTGTTTGCCCTGGGTTACGGCTTCAGCCCCTATTTTGTCGGGGTGCTGTACGGCCTGTTCAATGGTTACCAGGTGCCCTTGCTGGGCAGTGCCTTGTTGCTGGGTTTTGCCGCAGTCACCTGCCTGTGGCTGCCCAAGGCCATTCCGGGCCGGCAGTTGTTATCCCGTCCCTGATGAGCCCGGGATCACTTGAATGAGGAATGCGTATGTTTAACGTCAAGGGAAAAGTCGCCATTGTCACCGGTGGTGGCTCCGGCATCGGCAAGGCCACCAGCCAGCGTCTGCAACAGGCCGGCGCCACGGTTGTGGTGGCCGATCATGTGGATTGCCAGGCGGAAGTGACCCGCTGGGGCTGTGAATACCGGCAGGTGGATGTGAGCCGCGAAACGGAGATCGCCAGTCTTTGCGACCAGGTTATGGAGCGCCACGGGCGCCTCGATATTCTCGTCAATAATGCCGGTATTTCCTCCGGACATCCCCTGGCAGAAGCCCAGCGGGAGCGCTCCCTGAAATTCTGGGAAGTGAATGTAATGGGCGTGCAGATGGGCATGCGCGAGGCCGCCGCACGTATGGGTTTCGGTGGTTCCATTATCAATCTGTCATCCATCACCGCAGCCAGGGGTTTCCCCATGTGGAGCGAATACGGCGCCACCAAGGGCGCGATTATTGCGCTGACACAAACCGCAGCCATTGAGCTGGCTGCGGCTGGTATCCGCGTCAACTGTATCTGCCCCGGCATTATCGATACCCCTATGGCGATGCGGGAAGCGCCGGCGATGGTGGAAAAGAATGCCAGTGTATTTGCCCCCCTGGGGCGCATCGGCCAGCCGGAGGAAATTGCCTCGGCCATTCATTTTCTTGCCAGTGACGATGCCGGTTATATCACCGGCCAGGTACTGCTGGTGGATGGGGGCTGGAGTGTGGGCACATCCCTGAAAGCCTTTGAGCTGGCCATGTCCTCCTGAGGTTGGCAGCGGGTTAGTGGAGTAAGCCGGGTGTTTTTCGAAAGGGTCAAGGATCACGACGCCCTGGTGACCCTCAAGCGGGAGGACAATCGCAACACCATCAACTTTGCCGTTCCTGCACTCTGGCTATTCAGTGGGCGCTTGCCGGCGAGAGGGTTTTCTACGGGTCCAGGTATAAACCGTCGCCCGCTGACCCCGAGGGATGAAAGCCTCCCTGTCAGCTGTCGTCGACAATATGCAGCGAGCTTTTGATCAGGTTGATCAGGTAGTGGGTGACATCGGTGTTGTAATTGGAGAATTTGATCTGGGCGATGACATTGGCTGACCCGTACACCATCAGGGCGGCAACTTCGGGGTTTACGTCGGGGCCAAACTCCTTCCTGTCGCGACCATCGATGACGATTTCCATCAACAAGGTGATCACCTTCTTCAGATAGGCCTGGTATTTCTTGGCCAGCTCATCCTCAAAGGATGTGTTCCAGTCGAGGAATACCTTCACCAGATCCGGCTCCTGGTCGATGAATTCTGCGTAATTGGTGAGCAGGTTGAGCAGCTTCTGGTAAGCCGTGAGGTCGGTTCTCTCCCGTTCCGACTTGACGATCCCCAGGAGCTGTTTCTCGATCTCCACCAGGATCGCATCGACCAGTGATTCCCTGTTGGGAAAATAGGAAAACACGGTGGGTACGGCAACGCCTGCCTCCTTGGCTACCATGGCGTGGTTGCCGCGGCCAATGCCGTTGCGGGCAAAAACCCTGATGGCGCAGTGCAGCAGCTGCTGGCGCCGCTCTTCCGGGGTGAGTTGGGTTGCTCTCTTGAATGTCTGCTTGGCCATAAATACCGGATTCAGTAAAGGAAGGGGGGGCCGCTGGAGCGCGGATTCTATCACTATCTATCACTGATAAAAAACTCACTGATCATTAAAATGTTCCATATTTCACAGCCTGTTATCCCCGCTCCAAGTAGTTTTTACCTGATCAACAGCAGCCATGAATAGATTTAATTTCTTTTTAATCATAGGGATATGATTTTTTATGGATATCAAGTGACATTATTATCATAGATCTTTTATTCAGTGAATAAAATGTCATTGACATAAATATCATTTATGCTAGATTTTACCACCTGGCCCTGTTGAGTGGGCCTGAATGAACTAACAAGTACCTATAAAACAGATAAAGGAGTTGCCAATGCATATTCTCTATGCAAACCAGGTTCGCCCATCTGACCTGACCCCGGAACAAAGAAAGTTTCTTGAAGGATTAAAGGGAAATTCGCCTGCGATGATCGTCGTTGACGACAGCGCCGCATCCCACTGCGTCAAGGATTTTGATGCCGCCCAGGACTGGGTCACCGCCTTCTTCGACAAGGGCGCCGAGGAGGTTCTCGGCTACTACGCCGATGAATTCGTCTGGGAAGATATCGAGTTCAAGCAGACCATCACCACCAAGGAAGAACTCTACAAAGCGTTTGTGGTGTTCAACAACTCCGGCCCCGAGTCGCCCTTTGGCACCCACCGCTTTGAAGTGCTGCGCTATGACGGCGGCCCGGCCGGTCACCAGAAAGCCGTTACCCGCAAGAGCAATGATGTACCTCCAACCTGGACCCGCGAGGAATACCAGCCGCTGGCGGACCAGATACTGCTGGGCTCCCATCTGGATTACGACGAATGGGGTGTTTTGCAGTGGGTGTGGAAGGCGCAACACAATGCAGATTTTTTTGGTATCCCCGCCGCCGGAAAAAGCCACACCACCCGTGGCATCACTTTCCAGCGCTACAAGAACGGCAAGATCGTGCACTGCCAAACTCACTGGAATTTCCGTGATGCAGCCATCCAGCTGGGGGTAATCCCTCCCCCGGACGAGGCATGGAGAGCAAATCCGGGTCTGGATGGGTAATGCCGGTCAGCGCTGGCATCAATACAGAAAAGCACACCATCACCCGTATTCAGGAGCCATCAGTGAACAAGCCAACTTACGATCCTTTGAACAGGGAAGTTCAGCAAAATCCATTTCCCCACTACCAGGATCTACGCAGCAATCATCCGGTGATCTGGGTTGATTCACTGCAGGCCTTTGTGGTGTCCCGCTACCAGGATGTCCATGAAGTGCTGACCAACAAGGAAAAGTACACCTCGGAGAATTTCTGGGATGCACTGGTCGGTGAGTTTAACCCTGTCCCCGATGCCACCTGGCTGATTTCCGTGGATGGCCCCGATCACCTGCGCTTGCGGCGCCTGGCCAACAAGGCGTTTGCCCCGGCCCGCTTCGCGGAAATGAAGACCAGGATAGAAACAATCATTGATGGCCTACTGAAGGACGTGACCAGCAGCGGGGATACTTTCGACTTTGCCCAGGAGTTCAGCTGGCTGTATCCCGCCAATGTGGTGGCAGAAATTCTCGGTGTGGACCCGGCCAAGCGTGGAGACTTCAAACACTGGGTGGATTCCTTCCTCGACGCCGCCAACCGTGAGCGCATGACGCCGGAAGAGTATCAGCACTGCAAGGAAGCCACGGATACCATGAAGGCCTATTTCGAGGAGGTGATTGCCGAGCGTCGCCGCGTGCCAGGCAACGACCTGATCAGCGCTTTTATCCAGGCTGAGGACAACGGCAACATGCTCAATGCCCGGGAGGTGCTGGCCAATACCATACTGCTGCTGACCGGCGGGGTTGAAACAACCTCCAATCTTACCGGCAGTATCATGACCATTCTCGGCACCATGCCCGAGGTCTACGACGCAGTTAAAAAAGATCCAGGGCTGATTCCGCAACTGATTGAGGAAACCCTCAGGCATTCCTCTCCTGTGCAGATACTGTTTCGCGATGCGATCAATGACTGTGAGCTGCACGGCGTAAAGATACCCGCCGGTTCCCGCATCCTGGTATTGATCGGTTCTGCCAACAGGGACGAGAGCGTGTTTTCCCGACCGGAACAGTTTGATCTTTATCGATCAAAGGAAGAGCTGGACAAAATCCTCAGCTTTGGCGCCGGTGTGCACTTCTGCCTGGGTGCACAGCTGGCCCGCTTTGAATCCACCATCGCCCTGCGTGCAGTGTTTAAAAAGTTCAAACACCTGGAGTTGGTGGACAACAACTTCACCTGGATTAATTCCTATTTCGCACGGGGGCCCGTGAGCCTGCCGGTGCGTTTTGAGCTGGCGTGACGGCAGCCTGTGAGGAGGGAAACAGCCATGACAAAAAATGAAACAGATTTTATCAAAGTCGCAAACCTGGAAGACATCCAGGAGGGCAAGGTCTTTGGCGTAACGGTGGGCGATACCGCCCTGGTGATCTGCAAGCTCGAAAACGAGTACCACGCCCTCAATGGGGTCTGTTCTCACGCAAAGGGGCCGTTGTGTCGGGGGCAACTGGATGGCAAGTACCTGATCTGCCCCTGGCATGGCTGGGAGTACGACATCACCACCGGTCAGTGTGAAATCGAACCGACCCTGTACCAGCAGAAGTATCCACTGAAAATCGAGGGTGACGAAATCTGGGTACAGATGCCCCTCTGAACGGGGCTGCGACGGCCGGGCGGAAGTCCGGCCCGCCCAAAAAGTCAACAACCACTTGTCCCTATAAAACCAATTAGAGATAAACAAGGAGCATCGAGATGAAAAACAAAAAACCACTAATCGCCGCCATGCTGGCGTCTTCCATGGTTCCCGTGGTCGGCTATTCATCGACCCTCGAAGAAATCATTGTGACGGCACAGAAACGTTCACAGTCCATCAATGAGGTGGGCATGTCCATCTCCGCAGCGTCCGGTGACCAGCTCATGGAGCTCGGTGTGCGCGACACTGGCGATCTGGTCAAGGTCAGCCCGGGCCTGACCTATACAGTCAGTCAGAACGGCACGCCGCTTTTTTCCCTGCGCGGTGTGGGTTTCAACGACTACACCCTGGGGGCCAGCCCGGCGGTGAGTGTCTATGTGGACCAGGTGCCTCTGGCCTACGGTGCCTTGACCAAGGGTGCCACACTCGATCTCGAGCGGGTCGAAGTGCTGAAGGGTCCACAGGGATTGCTGTTTGGTCAGAACTCCACGGGCGGTGCCATCAACTACATTGCCGCCAAACCGTCCCAGGAATTTGAAGCCGGTGTGCGAGGCTCCTACGGCCGTTTCAACCAATTTGAAGGCGAGGCATTTGTCAGCGGTGGTTTGTCTGACACCCTGTCCGCCCGCGCGGCCATCAGTACTACGCAATCGGACGAGTGGCAAAAGAGCGAGACCAGAGGGGACGAGCTGGGCGCCGATGACGTGTTTCGTGGCCGTTTGCAGTTTCTCTGGGAGCCGACCGACCGCACTTCATTCCTGCTGGGGGTGAATGGCTGGCGCGATCAATCCGATACCCAGGCGGGGCAGTTCCAGGGGCTGGCGTTGCAGATTGCCGACCCGGCAGCGGCGCTGCTGGCGGATATCCCTGAAACCCAGCGCCGCATCGACGCTTTTGAGGCGCTGTCGCCAGCAGGCCGCGACGCCAGGAAGGCGGATTGGGATCCTGGGCGCCGACTCGACCGCGATGACAGCTTCTATCAAGTCTCGCTGCGCGCCGACTTTGAGCTGACGGAAACCCTTACCCTGACGTCGATCACTGCCTTTTCCGATTTCGAGGAGAGCTATTCCATGGATCGCGATGGCACGCCGCTGATCAACGCCGGGATCAACTCCGACGGCAGCGTGGAAAGCTTCAGTCAGGAACTGCGTCTGTCTGGGGATCTCGATCGCTTGAAGTGGTTGCTGGGCTTTAACTACGCCACCAATGACGTAAAGAGTGCTGAAAACATCCTCACCGGCGATTCCACCAACACCGCCATTCTGCCGGGCGGACCCTGGATTGCCAGCTCCGTCACCAGCATTACCCAGGACATCACCGACCAGGCGGTGTTTGCCAATGTGGAGTATCTGCTGACTGAGCAGCTCACCCTGCTGGCGGGCTTGCGTTACGCCGAAAATGAAAATGATTTCACCACCTGCATGACCGAGGCTGATTCGGCGGGCGGAATGATGGTGACCTTTCCGTTTTTCTCGGATGTGCTGCGCACCGGGGCTCCCCAGGGCACCACGGCCAGCATGACCGACTGCCTGACCCTGGATGGTGACACGCTGCTGGTCACCCGCACTCCCTGGAAGGGCAAGCAGGATGAGGACAATGTCTCCTGGCGTGTGGGGGTCAACTACCAGGCCAGCGCAAATACACTGCTCTACGGATTGGTTTCCAAGGGCTATAAAACCGGCAGTTTCCCCTTGATTCCGGCCTCCACTACCTCCCAGAACAATCCGGTTACCCAGGAATCGGTTCTGGCCTACGAGGCGGGTTTCAAGTGGACCAGCCCCGCCAATACCACACAGCTCAACGGCGCGGTGTTCTTCTATGAGTATGAAGACAAGCAGGTGCGGGGCATTATCAAGGACCCGATTTTCAACCAGCTGGATCGCCTGGTAAACATTCCCGAATCGTCCATCAACGGGGCCGAGCTGGAACTGACCATGATGCCTGCTGACGGCCTCACCCTGCGCCTCTCCGGTACCTATGTGGACTCCGAGGTGGACGAGTTCTACACCTTCTTCAACCCCATTACCGGCGTGGATGAGGACGGCATCAACGGCGTTCGCGAGCAGGGGGATTTCAGCGGCTCGGAGCTGCCCTTCACACCCAAGACCCATATCGTCGCGGATGTGGATTACCGCTGGCCTGTGTCCGCCAACCTCGGCGTCTTTGTGGGGGGCAACCTGCTTTACAACAGCAAGGCCAATTCCACCTTTGGCGGCCCCCGGGAAACCACTATCGACAGCTTTGCCACCCTCGACCTGCGCGCTGGTGTGGAATCCCTGGATGGCGCCTGGGTGGTCTCGCTGTGGGGGCGCAACGTCACTGACGAGTACTACTGGACCAACCAGTTCGTCACCCAGGACGTGGTCACCCGCTTCGCTGCCAAACCGAGAACCTACGGTGTTTCCTTCGCCTACAACTTCTAGCCGTCAGGGCACCGACGGCATGCCTCCGCCTGCCATCGGTGCCCTTCAGCTGCGAGGCAATGTGTCATGGCGCGACAGCGCTGTGGCGTCCCGTGAAGGGATTCTTCAAGCAATCAGTCCGGATGTATTTCATGGATTACGTCATTCTTGGTAAAAGCGGCCTGCGGGTTTCAAGCCTGTGTCTCGGTACCATGACCTTTGGCTCCAGCGAACCCTGGGGCGCCTCACGTCAGCAATCGCAAGCCATCCTTGAGGCCTACGCCGCCGCCGGTGGCAATTTTATCGACACCGCCAACATGTACTCCGGGGGTGAAAGTGAAAAGCTCATCGGCGAGTTTGTTGCAGGTGATCGCGAACGCTTTGTGATCGCCACCAAGTACAGCAATGCGGTGCCGGGCACGGGCAATGCCAATGCCGCTGGCAGCCACCGCAAGAGCCTGGTGCAATCCCTGGATGCCAGCCTCAAGCGGCTGGGGCTGGAATACATCGACCTGTACATGGTGCACTTCTGGGATTTCACCACACCGGTTGAGGAGGTGCTGCGCGCCCTTGACGACGCCGTGCGCGCAGGCAAGATCCTCCATGCCGGGTTTTCCGATGTGCCCGCCTGGGTGGTGGCCCGCGCCCAGGCTTTTCACGAATTGCGCGGCCTTTGTCCGGTAACGTGCATGCAGCTGGAATACAGCCTGGTGGAGCGCTCCATCGAGCGCGAGCATATTCCCCTGGCGCGGGACAACGGCATCGCCATCACCGCCTGGTCCCCCATTGCCGGCGGCATCCTGTCCGGCAAGTACACTGGCGGACAAGGCCCCGACGGTGGCAAGCGCATGGACAGCATGCAGTTGCAGCCCCTCGATGAACGCAACAGCGCCATCGCCCGGGGCGTTGGCGCCATCGCCAGTCGTCTGGGTATCACTTCGGCCCAGCTGGCGCTGGCCTGGATACAACACCGCAACATCATTCCCATTATCGGCGCTACCCGTGTGGAGCAGCTGAAGCAGAATCTGGGGGCGGCGGATATTCGTCTTGACGACACTGTGGTCAGCGAACTGGATCACTTGAGTGCCTTCGACATGGGGCATCCCTACAAACTCTACGACTGGGATATGTCCATGCTGCTGGGCTACGGCGGCATGTTTGAGCGCATCGACAACCCGGACTATCCGGTGTGCAAGCGCTGGCGATCAGGGGGCAACCCATGACCACCGACAATGGGGCCGCAGTGGCTGCACTGCGGGAAGTGACCCTGGACGACAAATACACGGCTGTGGGTACAGAGGTGCTGATGTCCGGCACCCAGGCGCTGGTGCGTGTGCCGATGCTACAGCACACACTGGACAAGCAGGCGGGGCACAATACGGCTGGCTATATCTCCGGTTATCGCGGCTCCCCCGTGGGGGGCTACGACTACGCGTTGTGGGCTGCCAACAAGCTGCTTGATGAACACCAGGTGGTGTTCGAGCCGGGCGTCAATGAAGATATTGCCGCCACCGCCATCTGGGGCACCCAGCAACTGGCCACCATCGAGCAGCCTCTGGTGGATGGGGTGTTTGCCATCTGGTACGGCAAGGCCCCCGGCATTGACCGCTCCTGCGATGCCCTCAAGCATGGCAACTACGGCGGCTCCCACCCTCTGGGCGGCGTGCTGGTGGTGGCTGGTGACGACCACAGCGGCAAATCCTCCACCCTCGCCGCCCAGAGCGAGCAAGCCTTGATCCACTGCGGCATCCCGGTGCTGGCCCCCGCCACTGTGCAGGACTGTCTCGACTTCGCCTTGGCGGGTTTTGCCCTGTCCCGCTATGCGGGTGTTTACGTAGGCTTCAAAACCACCAACGAAACCTTGGAGCTGACCGCCACGGTGGCTGTTGACCTTGAGCGCTACCGCTTTGTGACGCCGGACACGGGTGAACTGCCCCCCGAAGGCATCCACTTCCGCTCCACCCATATCGATCGCCAGCGCTCGGAGATTGTCGCCAACCGCTACCGCATGCCGCTGGTGAAAAAGTTTGTGCGCGCCAACGCCATCGACCGGGTAAAGCTGGACTCCCCCAACAGAAAGCTCGGTATCGTCACTGCCGGGCACGCCACCCAGTATGTGTTGCAGGCCCTGGCCAAGCTCGGTCTGGATGAATCCCGCAGCCAGGCGCTGGGGGTGTCCCTCTACCAGGTGGGCTGTGTCTGGCCCCTGGAGCCGGAGGGTCTGGCGGCGTTTGCCCGCGGCCAGCAGGAACTGCTGTTCGTGGAGGAAAAGCGCGCCATCATCCAGCCCCAGGCCACCGCACAGCTGTACAACAGCGCCAGTCACCTGCCCATTGTCGGCAAGGTTGACGAGGCGGGAGACCCCCTGCTGCCGGACGACATACAACTCGATACCTCCACCATCGCCCTGGCGATCTATCAGCGCCTGGTGCGTCTGGGCCTCAATGACGCCGAGCTGGACCGCCGTGCCAGCACGGCGCGGGAGGAAAAAGCCTTCTCCGACAGCAACCCGGTGGCGGACCTGTCGCGCTCGCCCTTCTTCTGCTCCGGCTGTCCCCACAACTCCAGCCTCAAAAAACCGGAGGGCAGCTATTCCGCGGGCGGCATCGGCTGCCACGCCATGGCGCTGTACCACCACGACTTTATGTTGCCCAACACCCATATGGGCGGGGAGGGCGCCCAGTGGATCGGCCTTGGCCACTTCACCGGTCTCAAGCATATTTTCCAGAACATGGGGGATGGCACCTACTACCACTCCGGCCTGTTGGCCATTCGCGGCGCCGTGGCGTCGGGCAAAAACATCACCTACAAGATTCTCTTCAACGACGCCGTGGCCATGACCGGCGGCCAGCCGGTGGAAGGCCACCTCACGGTGGGGGATATTACCCGTCAGGTACTGGCGGAAGGCGCCCGCGAGTGTGTGGTGGTCTCCGACCGCCCCGAGCTGTTGGTCAAGGGCGGCAATCTCGCCCCCGGTGTCAAGATCCATCACCGCGATGAACTGATCGCCATCGAAAAGCACTTGCGTGAGCAGCCCGGCGTCACTGTGCTGGTCTACGAACAAACCTGCGCTGCGGAAAAACGCCGCCGTCGCAAGCGCGGCAAATTCCCCGATCCCGCCAAGCGCCTGTTTATCAACAGCGCGGTGTGCGAAGGCTGCGGCGACTGCTCGGTGCAATCCAGCTGTGTCAGCCTCACGCCGAAGGAAACGTCCCTGGGTCGCAAGCGGGCGATCGACCAGTCCAGCTGCAACAAGGATTACAGCTGCGTCAAAGGCTTCTGTCCGTCCTTTGTCACCGTCAAGGGCGGCGAGTTGCGCAAGCCTGAAAAGGCCGCCACCGACGACAGCCTGTTTGACGGCCTGCCGACACCGGCGCGGCCCGATCTCGATCAGCGCCCCGACAGTTACGGCGTGATGATCGCGGGTATCGGCGGTACCGGCGTCGTCACGGTGGGCTCGGTGCTGGCCATGGCCGCCCACCTGGAGCACAAGCACTCGTCGGTATTTGACATGACCGGCCTGTCCCAGAAGAACGGCGCGGTCTACAGCCATTTGCGCCTGGCCGCGACGGCGGAGCGCATTGGCGCCCAGCGCCTCGGCGCTGGTGAGGCCGATCTGGTGCTGGCCTTTGATCTGGTGTCCGCCCAGTCCGCAGAGCCGCTGCTGACAGTGGGGCAATCCCGCACCCGCGTGGTGGCCAATACCGAGGTGGTACCCACCGCAGCCTTCCAGTACAACCCCGATCTGCAGTTCGACAGCGGCAAGCTGCTCAAGCGCTTTATCGCCATGGTGGGCGACAAGCGGGTGCACAGCCTTGATGCCAGCGGCCTCGGCCTGTTGTTGGCGGGCGACACCATCGCCGCCAACTTCCTGCTGGTGGGCTATGCCGCCCAACTGGGGCTGATGCCCCTGTCCTGCGAGGCCATTGAGCGGGCAATTGAGCTCAACGGTGTGTCTGTGCCCTTCAACCTCAACGCCTTCCGCCTCGGCCGCCTGTGCGCCCACGACCCGGCCCGTATCACACAATTGCTTGAGGGCCGCGGGGGTAATGATGAAGAGGCTATCCCGCAGGATCTGAACACCTTGATCGAGCAGCGGGTTGATCTGCTCAGCGCCTACCAGAACCCGGCCTATGCCCGCCGCTACCAGCGCCTGGTGGAGCGGGTTCGCACCCTGGATGAGCAGTTCCCCGATCGGGACAGGGCTCTGACCCGGGCGGTGGCGTTTTACTACGCCAAGCTGCTGGCTTACAAGGATGAGTACGAAGTGGCGCGGCTCTACACGGCTCCCGAGTTCAAGCGCCAACTGGAAGAAACCTTCCAGGGCAATTACCGCCTGAGTTTTAACCTGGCGCCGCCAATGCTATCGAAAACAGACAAGGCCTCTGGCCTGCCGAAAAAGCGGGAATTTGGCCCGTGGATGATGCCAGCCTTCGGGCTGCTGGCGAAGCTGCGCTTTTTGCGGGGCACGGCGCTGGATATCTTTGGCTATACCGCTGAGCGCAAGATGGAGCGTGCGCTGATCACCAGGTACGAAACGACCATCAATAAACTGTGTGAAGAGATTACGGTGGAAAATTACACCGCAGCGGTAGCGATTGCCGAAGTGCCGGAGTTTATTCGCGGATACGGTCATGTGAAGGATCAACACCTGGAGAAAGCCCGGGTGATGGAGAAGACGCTGTGGCGGCGCTTCGAAGGGCTGCCCGATATTCCCCAGGGCCAGCGCCTGGACACTGTCGAGATCTTCGAGCCGGAGGCCCAAGGATGATCATCCTGTACGGCACCCCTGTCAGCAACTACTACAACACCGTGCTCGCCAGCCTGCGTCACAAGGGGCTGCCCTTCAGTGAAGTACAGCGGGGTGCAGCGGAGGATCCCGACATCTTCGCCAGCAGTCCCATGGGCAAGATTCCCTATATACGCGATGGCGAATTCGCCCTGTCGGAAACCACGGCAATCCTCGAATATCTTGAAGAACGATTTCCTCAAAACCCCCTGTATCCCCGGGATATCCCGGGGCGGGCCAGGGCACGGCAGGCCATCAAGTTTGTCGAGCTCTATGTGGATGCTCCGGCCCGCTCACTTTTTTCTGGGGTTTTCTGGGGTCAGGAAAATCACCCGGTGGTGGTTGATGCGGCGCGACCGATGATGGAGCGGGGCCTTGCGGCCCTCGACGCGGTGGCGGTTTGCTCCCCCTGGCTGATGGGTGAGACCCTCAGCTGCGCGGATTTTTACGGGTACTTTTCCCTCTCGGTTGCGCGTCAGGTTGCCCTCAGTCAGTACGACTGGGATTTTCTTGCCACTCGCCCGGCGCTCGCCGCCACCTTCCTGCGCCTGGAATCACTGGCATTGATGGGGCCGATCCTGAGCCAGCGGGACGAGGCCATGGCGCGCTATCTGGCGCAGAAGGCCGCAGCGGCGCGGCAGCTGTCCGGCGAAGAGGGGGAGGTAAAACGATGATGGGCCGCAAACTTGTCAACCTGGAGGATTACCGGCGACAGGCCCGGCGCTACCTGCCCGCGCCCCTGTTCCATTACATAGAGGGCGGTGCCGATGACGAATACACCCTGGCAAAAAACACCGACGCCTACCGCCGTTACGATTTCTCGCCCAATTACCTGCGCGATATGCGTGCCATCGATACTGCCACCACGCTGTTTGGTCGCCAGGTCAGCTTTCCGCTTTTATTGGCGCCCACCGGCATGACACGGTTGTTCCATCCCGGCGGCGAACTGGCGGTGGCGCGGGCGGCGGAGACGGCGGGGGTGGGTTATTCCCTATCCACCATGGCCACCACCAGTCTTGAGGATGTCTCGGCCGTGATGACCGGGCTCAAGGTGTTTCAGCTCTACCTGCTGACGGACGACGGCCTCAATCTGGCAACCATCGATCGCTGCAAGGCTGCCGGTTACGACGCCCTGTGCCTGACAGTGGACACCGTGGTGCCCGGCAGTCGCGAGCGGGATGCCCGCACCGGCATGACCGTGCCCCCCAAGCTGTCGCTGCGCAGCCTGGTGGATTTTTCCCTGTGCCCGCGCTGGTGTCTGGACTACCTGCGGGGGAAAAAATTCGACCTGCCCAACTGCCGTGGCAAGGGCTCCGGTGGCGCTGACCTGTCGTCCCTGGCGGTGCTGTTCGCCGCCATTATGGACCGCAATATCACCTGGGAGCGCGCCGAAAAACTCATCCACCACTGGGGCAAGCCGTTCGCCATCAAGGGCATATTGTCGGTGGAGGATGCGCTGCGGGCGGCGGATATTGGCGCCACCGCTATTGTTATTTCCAATCACGGTGGCCGTCAGCTGGACGGCGCACCGGCCACCATTGATGTGGTAGCGGAGATTGCCGATGCGGTGGGCGACCGGCTGGAAATTATTGTCGATGGCGGTATCCGCCGTGGCAGCCAGATCGTCAAGGCACTGGCCATGGGGGCCAAGGCCTGTATGGCGGGCCGCCCCTACCTGTACGGCCTCGCCAGCGGCGGGGAGCAGGGGGTTGTCCGGGTGCTCGACACCTTGCGGCGCGAAACCGAGCGCACCATGGGCTTGATCGGCTGCGCGTCAGTAGAGGAGATCGGCAGAAAACATTTGCGCGCGGCGGAAGCTCTGCCGGCGTTTCTCAGCCAATAACGACAGGTCAACCTGTCAACCCGGAGGTTCAGATGTCACAGGTCAACGATATTGTCGATAATTTTATCGGCGGTGAATTCACCCCCTTCAGGGGCAACATGATTGAGGTTCTCAACCCCTCGACGGGTCAGCGCATCGCTGCGGCCCCTGATGCGGAGGCCGCCATCGTCGATGCGGCAGTGGATGCAGCGCGCAGGGCACAAATTGCCTGGTCCCGGCAGCCCGCCATCGAGCGCGCGGGCTGGCTGCGCAAGATTTCCCAGGCGGTACGTGCCAACACCGCCGAACTGGCGGCTCTGGTGAGCCTCGAACAGGGCAAGGTCAAACCCCTGGCGGAGCTGGAGGTATACCTCGCCGCCGAATATATCGACTACATGGCGGAGTGGGCACGACGAATCGAAGGGGAGATTGTTACCAGCGACCGGCCCGGGGAGGATATCTTCATTTACCGTCGTCCCCTCGGCGTGGTGGCGGGTATCCTGCCGTGGAATTTCCCGTTGTTCATGATTGCCCGCAAGATGGCCCCGGCCCTGGTCACCGGCAACACGGTGGTGATCAAACCCAGTGAAGAGACCCCGCTGTGCGCCCGCGCCTTTGCCCGCATTGTGGCAGATATCGGCCTGCCTGCCGGTGTGTTCAACCTGGTGTACGGCGGCGGCGCCAGCACCGGCGCGGCTCTGTCGGGGCATGCCGGTATCGACATGGTGAGCTTTACCGGCAGCACTGTTGCCGGTGCCAAAATCTACCAGCAGGCAGCCCGCAATATCACCAAGGTGAGCCTGGAACTGGGGGGCAAGGCGCCGGTGATTGTCATGGATGACGCCAGCCTGGAGCTGGCGGTAGGCACCCTGCGCGCATCGAAAACCATCAATAGCGGCCAGGCCTGTCATTGCCCCGAGCGGGTCTTTGTGCACAGCAAGGTCGCGGAGCAGTTCACCGAGATGCTGGCGAGCCAGATTGGCGCCATCAGCTACGGCGATGCCCTGGGGGATAAGCCGGTGGAAATGGGTCCGCTGATCAATGCCGCCGCCGTGGCCAAGATTGCCAGCCTGGTGGCGGATGCGAAACAGAAAGGCGCCACTTTGGTTACCGGCGGCGCCGTTGCCGGGGACCGCCCGGGTTTCCACTACCAGCCGACGGTGGTGTCTGGTGTCAGCGAGCACATGGATATCATGAAGCAGGAGGTATTTGGCCCTGTGTTGATGGTGTCCGCCATCGACTCTCTGGAGGAAGGTATCCAGCGCGCCAATGATACAGAGTACGGGCTCAGCTCTTCGATCTTTACCAACAGCCTGGCCGCCGCCAAACAGGCCGTCCGCGAATTGCGCTTCGGCGAGACCTATGTAAACCGGGAAAACTTTGAAGCTTTTCAGGGTTTCCACGCCGGTATCAAAAAATCCGGTATCGGCGGCGCCGATGGCAAGCACGGGCTCAACGAATTTATGGCTACCCAAGTGGTTTATATGTAGGACGAGGTTCTAAGGGCCTGTTAACACTGTTAACAGGCCCTAGCAGTGACCCCCTAAAAATCAGGAGCAGGCAGTGAGCAGTGAAACCCATGCAGTTTTATTCGAGAAAATCAGCACCCATGTTGCCCTGGTGACATTAAACCGGGTAGACAAGCGCAACGCGGTTAACGGCGAACTGGCGCGGAGTCTGGCAGCGGCAGTTGCCCAGGTGGAAGCGGACCCGCAACTGCGGGTGGCTATCCTTGCTGCCAACGGCCCGGTGTACTGCGCCGGGGCAGACCTGGCGGAAATGGCCGCCGGGCGCGCTCATGAGCTGTCCACGGAAGAGGGCGGGTTTGCCGGTTTTGTGCGGGCGCCAAGGCGCAAGCCGTGGATAGCCGCTGTGGCGGGCAAGGCCTTTGGCGGCGGTTTTGAACTGGTGCTGGCCTGCGACCTGTGTGTGGCGGGCGCCAGCGCCGAGTTTGGCCTGCCGGAGGTAAAACGCGGTTTGATGGCCAGTGCCGGTGGCGCCTTTCGCATCAGTCGGGTGCTGCCGCGGGCGCTCGCCATCGAGCTGGCGATTCGTGGCCAGGCTCTGCCAGCCAGCCGGGCACTGGAGCTTGGGCTGATCAATGCCCTTGTGGAAAAGGATGTGATCGCTGCCGCAGTTGCCCTGGCGGAGGAGATTGCCACCAATGCGCCACTGGCCGTCCAGGAAACCCTGAATCTCGCCAGACTCAGTGAAGATCTCACTGAACAAGAATTGTGGGATCTCACAAGTCAGGGGCTGGACCGGCTACTCAATTCCGAGGATGCCAGGGAGGGCATGCGGGCTTTTGCCGAGAAGCGGTCGCCCCAATGGCGCGGCCGTTGATCGATCTGCTGGTGGTTATCAATAGCCATAGCAGAGTCGCTTGGCATATAGATCAACATTCATGTTGACGACGGCTTGCCCCGCCGCTATTCTGATGGTGAGCGGTGGGGTCGCCAGTTTCAATACAGCCTCCAGATAAGACGCCGCAGGGGGCAGGCCACAGATTGAGCACTGAGGACCACGAACGCATAACCATGACAACAGTCGGGGTTTCCAACATGGCAATATCAGACATGAACAGTGTTTTGGGTGGCATGGGTGGCCCCGCTGGTGGCTCCATCCCCTGGCAAGGCAACACCGTGCTGAGTGGCTGGGTGCTGGCAATCACCCAGGCCATTGAGGCCAGTGGCGTTGAGGTGGCGCCGGTGCTGGAACAGCTGGATATTGATCCGGCGCTGATGGCCAGTGGCTTTTGTCGCTATGAGCAGCGCAAGGTCTCCCGGTTGTGGATGCGCGCCCTGTCCCTGTGTGGTGATGATGGCAATTTCAGCCTGCGGGTCGCCGAGCAAGTGCGGCCCGCCACCTTCCATGTGGTGGGTTACGCCATGAATTGCAGCGTCAGCCTGCACCGGGCGCTACAGCGCCTTTCCGCTTACAGTCAATTGATTTCGGACCTTACCCAGATCCGATTGCAAGGTGATAAATCCCAGGTAATCATGGGCCTCGAATTCAGCGCCGGCAGGGACTTGCCGGCCCAGCAGACCGTGGATACGGTGCTGGTCAGTATTATCGCTTTGCTGAGACTGATTGCCGGCACAGCCATTCAACCCGCCAGGGTGAACCTGATGCGGGGACCGCGAACGGACGACAGAGTTCTGAAGAATTTCTTTGCCTGTCCGGTGACATACAGGACAGGGGCCAACAGCCTGGTCTTCGCCCGTGGGGACCTTGATCAGCCCCTGCTGTCTTCCGACGAGGAGTTGGCCACCTTGCTGGATTGTGTCGCAGACCGCTATATGGAAAAAATCGCCCGCCAATCGTTTACCCTGCGACTGAGGGACGTAATGAAGAGCCTGCTCATCAGCGGCAACCTGTCCAAACGCAAGGCGGCGAGCCTGCTCCATGTGTCCGAACGCACCCTGCTCAGAAAACTCAGCGATGAAGGCACCAACTTTGCCGAAACCCTGCGCAAATTGCGCGAAGAGCTGGCGTTCGAATATCTGCGGGCTGGGGACAAGAACCTGGAAGAAATTGCCAGCCTGCTGGGTTTTTCCGATTGCAGTACATTCTCCCGGGCCTTCAAGGCCTGGACAGGGAAACGCCCCAACATGGTGATGCGCAATATCAGCCCGATGCATCCCGCCCTGGTGGGTTGAGGCTTCGTGGTTACTTGCCCCGGGGGTCTTCCAGCAGTATGTCCCTGAACCTGGCGAGGCGCCCGGCATCGAGTCCAGCGGCGCTTTCCAGAAATTGGTCTATGCCGCCATAGTCCCTGTCAATCTGCTCCAGAGCGCTGGCAAGGTAGGCCGGGTTTGATATCGCCAGCTGGTCCACAATCCCCTGGCCGGGGATTTTGCCTGTGTACTGCTCAATGGTCAGGCGCATACCCGCGGCCGCTTCATCCTTGTCGCACAGGCTGTTGGAAAGTTGGTAATCGTCGAGCACCTGTTCGCGGGCAACGCCGAGGGCCAGCAGGATCACGGCCGCCACAAAGCCGGTGCGATCCTTGCCGTGATGGCAGTGGATCACGGCGGGCAGGCGGCCCTGTTCGATCAGGCTGTCAAACAGTGAGCCCAGATCGCGACGGATCGCAGTGGGCATATGGCGCTGCAATGTGCACATGGCATTGAAGGCCCCCGCGGGGGTGAAATTGTCCATCAATTCAGCAAAAAACTGCCGGTTGGCGGCGCGGGGGTCGGCACCCATATCGAGAGATAGCACGGCCCCTGGCTCCGGAGAATCGGGCCAGTGGTTGGGTGTTGTGTTGCGCTCCGCCTCGCTGCGCAGGTCACAGCGCAAACGGAAACCGTAGCGCTGTATTGCGGCGATTTCTTCCAGCGTAAGGCGGTGAAATCCTCCGGAGCGGAACAGCAGTCCGGTGCGGACCTGCCTGCCGTCGGCGCCGACGTAACCGCCCAAGTCGCGGAAATTGGGTGAACTTGGCAATACCAGCACGCTGTCATCCTCTACCGTCACGGAGGTGGAATTGCTCCCGCACAGTGCGGGAGCAGGGGGAAGGTAACCCATCCTTGCGGCCATGACACCCCTGGTTGCCAACAATGGCGCGTTCTGCCTGTCCCTGTCGTGAATTGCCTTGATACTCCCTGGTGCCGTTGCTAGATTGGACTCAGGCCACGCCCTGTGTGGCGCCAGAATTATAACGATCACGTCCATTTATCTGCGTGATGACCGTGTTGGCGGACTGTACTTGCCCGAGAGAGGATACATCCTCCTCCGTGGCATTGTTCACGACTTCCCGCCGTGATCTGTTTCTCCTCCATGGAGTCTTCATTGTGATACAGGATTCGCGTCAACAACCGAGCCGTGCATGGATCGAACAGGTCCGTCAGCGCTACCCCGTCGAGCCTGCCCTGGACAGAGCATTTACCCGCAAGATGGTCTCGCGTTCCGAGGGTGGCAATTACCGCCAATACAGTCTGGCGCAAACCGGGCAGCAGCTGGAGGCCTGTATCGGCCAATTGTTCGACGGCGAGGTGAGCATCCAGGGGCTGCGGCCATTGTCCGGCGGCGCCTCCCAGGAGCAGTATTACTTCGAGGTGCACCAGCACTGCGATGGCGACAGGAAAGTCCACAGACTTGTGTTGCGCAGGGAGCCCAACGAAGCCATCTGCGCCGCCAACCGGCTGCGGGAGTTCCAGTTGATGCGTTCTGCCAGCGCCGTGGCGCCGGTGCCTTTTCCCCATTTAGTGGACGAGGAAGGCCAGGTTTTTGGGCGACCCTCAATGATTTGTGAGTTTGCTTCAGGTGTGCAGAAGCCTTCGTCGGGCTCGGGCAACGTGAGCGGTATTGGCATTTATTTCAGCCCCGAATTGCGCGCCAGGTTGGCCCCGCAATTTATTGAGCACCTGGCGGCCATCCACACCCTCGACCTTTCCCGGGCGACACTGCATGCATTTGAACAACCGGCGCTCGGTGGCACCAACGGGACGGAGCTGTTGATCAATTCCCTGGCGCGCCTGTGGAGCGAGGATCGCCTGGAGGCGGTTCCCCTGCTGAGCGTGGCAGAGCACTGGCTGCGCCGCAACATGCCGGTTCTCGATCATGTGTCGATGGTGCATGGAGACTACCGCAGCGGCAATTTTCTGTTCGACGAAGGCCGTGGTGAAATCACTGCGATTCTCGACTGGGAGCTGGGCTACCTTGGGGATCGCCACGCCGATCTCGCCTGGGTGCTGTTCGAACCATTCGGCAGCCGTGGCGAGCAGGGTGAGCTCCTGTGTTGCGGGTTGTTGGAACGGGAGGCCTTTATCGCTGCCTACGAGCGCGCCAGCGGCCTCTCCGTCGATCCCTTCCGTCTTAAATATTTCACTGTGCTGAACCTGTGGAAGGCCATTATCTTTTCCTTGGGTTCGGGCCCTCGCGCTGCCAATGGGGGCAAAACTCATCAGGACATTGTGTTGACCTGGCTGGCGGGCATCGCCTATCCCTTGCTGGAGTCAATGCGGCGCATTCTTAGTGAGGAATATTCTCATGGTGCCTGATTTTTCACTGCGCATTGAGGCGATCAAGCGCGCCTTGCAAAACACCATATTTCCGCTTTTGCCGGCGGACCATAAAACCGCATTTGAGCAGTCGCAGCTGGTGCTGGCCTCCCTCGACATGCTGGCTGCCCAGCTGCCGTTTTTCCATGCCATGGAAGTGGTAGAGCTGGAGTCCCTGGTAGCACTGGTTGCTGAACTGCTGGCCATTGCTGACGCCGGATCAGATCAGCCCCGCCAAACCCTGCTGGCACAGTGCCGGGAGGCGGTGCAGAACCCCCGCACAGTCACCAGCGAATTGCAGGACCGCAGCCGCGAGCTGCGGGAGCTGGTACACACCCTGACGGAGGAGGCCGCGGCACAGCCGGGACCCGTATTCGACAGGGTGGCGGCGGTCATCGTCCGATTTGAGGACGGGCACCTGCAGCGCGAGCGCTCCTGGGTGGCCGCTGTCGGATTTGATGTCTACCCCGAGAGTCTGCTTGCCATTCCCGAGGCGCTCGGTCTTCATCTCGCCAAGACATCTGTAGAGCCACAAGGGGGCTGCCATGATCCAGGACAGTGACGGGGAGTTTCACCCGGAGGGGGGCTCCGTACCCAACTGGACGGAAACCCAGTTCCTGATTTTTTCAGTACCCGAGGCGGCGATCACCGGCTGTGTTTATGTGCTGGCTCGCCCCAATCTGGGTATCTGCCATTCCTCCGTCAATATTGCCCAGGGCATTTGCCTGCAGCCCTGGGAGATCGCCTACGGCGATCCCCAGATGCATATGCCCTGCCCGCAGCGATTCTCCAACTTCCGGTTGTGGAATGGGCTGGACGTGGAGGTTCTGGCGCCGCTGAGAGAATACCAGTACCGCTATGAGGGGGTTGAGGGCTCTTGCCGGTTCGAACTGAATTTCTCTGCCCTGATGCACCCCTTCGATACCCACGACCCAGAGGAAAACCGGCTTTTACCCCAGGGCGGCGATGTGGCCGAAGCCACGGGCTTTGGCGATGGCTGGGCCAATGGTCACTTCGATACCCTCGGCCATATCACCGGCAGCCTGGTGCTCCATGGCCGGGAGTACGCAGTGGACTGTGTGGATGGTATGGACCGCAGCTGGGGCCCTCGCAGCGAGGCCAATGTTCCCGGTGTTACCTGGCTCCATGTCACCTTTGGGCGGGAACTGGGTTTCCATCTCGCCATGGGGCTGAGCTTTGTCAGCGGTCAGGTGGTCTACGGTCCCCTGCGTTTTGGCTATGTGGTTGATGGTGCGGATCGCCGCAGCGTAGTGGCTGCCACCGTGACTGCCCAGCGCTCCTACATGCTGCCCACCCGTATGGCGCTGGAGATTACTGACGAGCACGGCCACAGCTGGTCGATTACCGGAACAGCCATCGCCACCGCGCCCTGGAACCATTTTACCCCCAGCAATGTGGCCTATGTCTCCCTGTTCCGCTTTGAACATGCCGGCAAGGTGGGTTACAGCCATGTGGCAGATGTGTTTGGCCTCAATTTCATGGCAAAAGGAATGGCCGCCCAAGGCACCTGACTGGCGACCAGTCAGGTGCAAAACGTATTCCCAATCTATGACGGTGCCCCATGACCCGTTCCATCGCTGCTGCCGAAGGGCAGTCTGTTCACGCCCGCATTTGCCCGCTGTGTGAGGCCCACTGTGGAACCCTGGTGACGGCAGACGTCGCCAGGGGTGCAATTCTCGATGTGGCGGGAGACCCGGACGATCCCTTCAGCCGCGGGTATATTTGTACCAAGGCACGCGCCCTCGCCGAACTGCACCACGATCCAGACGTGATCCGCACGCCGCTGATCAAGCGCAACGGCCAGTTTCAGGAAGCTACCTGGGAAGAAGCCCTGGACTACACTGCCGCCAGGCTGAGGGAAGTCAGGGAACGCAACGGTGCCGACTCGGTGGGGTTTTATATCGGCAATCCGACCGCCCACCATCCCGGACTGTTGCTCTACAGCCCGTTGCTGCTGGAAGCCCTGGGTACCCGCAATGTCTACTGTGCCGGCAGTGTCGACCATATCACCAAGGTGCTGGCTTCGGCCTTGATGTATGGCGATTGCTCCAATATGACGGTACCCGACATCGACAGAACGACTTTTTTTGTCGCTCACGGAGCTAACCCGGTGGTGTCCAATGGCAGCCTGATGACTGCGCCGGGAACGCCCAAGCGTCTCAAGGCGATTCGCGACAGGGGCGGCAAGGTGGTGGTCATCGATCCGCGCCGCACAGAAACCGCCAACCTGGCGGATTTGCATATTCCCATCAAGCCGGGCACTGACGCCTTTTTTCTTTTCGCCATCATTCACCAACTGTTCGCCACCGACCGGGTTGACCTGGGGGAGGTGGCGGTCTATGCCAAGGGACTCGACCAGATTCGGGTCTTGTGCGAGCCGTTCACACCGGAAGCGGTGGAGCACCTGTGCGGTGTGCCCGCGGAGCAGATTCGCAGCCTGGCTACGGATTTTGCAGATGCCGAAAGCGCCGTCTGGTACGGGCGCACCGGCACCTGTACCCAGACCTTTGGCACCCTGAGCTGCTGGTTGCAGGAGCTCATCAATATTCTCACCGGAAATTTTGATCGCCCGGGGGGGATGATGTTTCCGGTAGGCATAGTGCCGGCGGTGCTTTACGCCGACAGGTTTGTCGACGGGGTGCCCCCTTTCGGGCGCTGGAAAACCCGCGTTGATGGCTTGCCGGAGCTTTCCGGTGTGCTGCCCACTGCGGCCATCGCCGATGAAATCCTGACGCCGGGGGAGGGGCAGATTCGCGCCTTTATCACCATGGCAGGCAATCCGGTGCTTTCCCATCCCAATGGTAGCCGACTTGACGAGGCCTTTGCAGACCTGGATTTTATGCTGTCCATGGATATCTACCTCAACGAAACCACCCGTCATGCGGATGTGATCCTGCCGAGTCCTTCCGAGTTTAGCCACTCCAATTTCCATTTCTTTTACATTCCCTACATGGTGCGCAAGATCGCCAAGTGGACTCCGGCGGTGCTTCCCATGGCGGACGGTCAGCTGGCGGACTGGGATATTTTTCTGGGGCTGGCGGCGCGGCTGACGGATCGCAGTGAGGACGCACTCGAGGAGCAACTGGTCAGCGGCTGGCTGGAGCGCTTCCTGCGCGAGGGTCAGAATCCCCACTGTCCTGAGATTGACCCGGTAGTTGCCCGCAAGGCCATAGGCGACCAGCGTGGACCCGACAGGTTGTTTGATATTCTGGTGCGCACCGGGCTCTATGGCGACGCCTTCGGTCTGGACCCCGGCGGTCTCAGCGTCGAGTTTATGGCGCAGCACCCGGAGGGAATTGATCTGGGGCCAATGGAGTCCCAGCTGCCGGGACGGCTGGCCACTCCCGATGGCCGCCTAGACCTGGCGCCAGCTCTGATCGTCGCGGATGTGGAGCGCCTGCGTGCCAGCATGGCAACCAGGGCCAACGACGGCTCTCTGCTGCTGGTGGGACGCCGGCATACCCGCTCCAATAACAGCTGGATGCACAATCTGGATGTGCTTACCAAGGGCAAGGCACTTTGTACACTGATGATTCACCCCGCAGATGCACAGCGGTTGGGTCTGGCCACCGGAGACACCGCCGAGGTGGCGAGTGACGTTGCCGCGCTGACCATTGCCGTGGAAGTTACGGACACCATCATGCCGGGCGTGGTGAGCATTCCCCATGGCTGGGGCCACGCTCGACCCGACACCCGGATGCTGGTGGCCAATGGCCGGGCCGGTGCCAATATGAACAGCCTGATTGACGAAAAGTTCTTTGATATTCCCTCTGTTAATTCGGTGCTCAATGGCATACCTGTGCATGTGCGAATTGCCGGTATTCCGACTCAGCCATAAATGGCTTCCAGCGCCGATGCCAAGGGTAGCAACCCCCTCGCCCCGGCATCCTGAGGATTGGCGTTATTTGCCCGATGGCGGCGTGAATGGCCATGGTTGACCCGCAGGACCGGTGCTAGAGTCGGCTTGGCAGTCATAGTCCGGATCATGATGACATTCCCGATAAGACAGTGTTCGCGGGTTTGTCATTGCCTGTTCGCGGTGGGATTGCCACTTGCGAGCTGCACTTTTTCCAGCGCAGATTAGGGGCTGGCAATGGGGATAATCAAAAAAACCTGAAGGGTGATAATAATGAGCAATCCAACCAAGTTTAACCAGGCTTTTATCCTGTCCGGGCTGGCCGTGGCGATGACCATGGCTGGCTCCGAGGCCTACGCCCAGGTCGCCAGCGATGCTGCAAGCAGCCGAACAGGGGTGCGCGGTATCGACGAAATCGTTGTGACGGCGAGGAGGCGGGAGGAAAGGCTGCAGGATGTTCCCGTGGCCATCAGCGCCATCGATGGTGAGAGCATTAGAGCCAGGGGTATCTCTTCCACCGAAGATCTGATGGGTGCCATGCCCAACATCCAGATCAGTTCGTTTGTCGGCTCGGCAACTCCCAATATCACCATCCGCGGTATCGGGGTGGGAAGCGAGTTCAATGCGTCTGCGACATCACCTGTGGGTGTTTATATTGATGAGGATTACATTGCCTTCAGGCCTGCCCACGGGGTCCAGTTCTACGACCTTGAGCGGCTTGAAGTGGTGCGTGGCCCCCAGGGCACGCTGTATGGCAGGAACACCACAGGTGGCGCGGTAAATATCATCAGCCGCACTCCGACCCTGGGAGAAAGCGAGGGCTATATCACCGCCGGCTATGGCAATTACAGCGCCTGGAATCTGGAGGGTGCCGGGGAGGCAACCCTCATCGACAATATGCTCGGTGTTCGTCTCGCTGTCTCGGGGGCCCGTGCCGATGGCTATATCAAAAACAAAAGCGCACCGGGGGTCAACCTGTCGAGCGACGATTTCGCCGAAACGGACAGCTTGGCGGCGCGCCTGACGGTGCGGTTCCAGCCCACGGAGAGCCTGGATTTCGTGCTCAAGGGGTATTGGGGGGAAAGCGAACCCATCGGCACTGTGCCGATCATGAAGAGCATATTGCCAACCGGCGGCGATGCGTCGGGCTATTCACGGGCAGGGCTATCGCGGGATGAGGCCGAGGCGAATACCCAGGGTGAAATGCTGGTGAAGTCAAAGGGCCTCAATCTGCGCACCACCATTACCCTGAGCGATAATGCCAGCATTACTTCCATTACGGGTTATAACGACAGTCTCTATGATGTGCTGATTGATTGCGATGGCGGCCCCAGCAATATCTGTGGCCATAACCTGGCTTCAGAACAGGATCAGTTCAATCAGGATATCCGTGTCAATTTGAGTTCCGACCGATGGGATGCGGTATTTGGTGTCTATTACGGCAAGGAGAAGCTGCGCTCGGAGAACGATCTCAACTATTTCGGATTTATCGAGGATTTCTTCCCCAATACCTTCGCCTTCAATCCCCCCATCGGCTCCCCGGATGCCATAGGTGGCGGCCTGTTTAATCCGGCCGCTCCCATCACAGCAATTCATGCCATGCAGGGATTTAACCAGGAGGTGCAAGCCCAGGCCATTTATGGTGAATTTACCTACGAACTTTTCGACGGTCTGAAGATGACCCTCGGTGGCCGCTATACCAAGGATGAAATCGAGTATACCAATGCCCTGACGCGGCTGCGTGATGAAAATGGTGTGGTGAGGGCCAGTGTGATTCCCTTTTCATACCCCTACGATCCATCCGTGGGAACACTCTCCAGGGAGGACGAAACGGACGAGGTGTCCGGACGCATTATTCTCGACTATCAATTCGCCGAGGATGCCCATGTGTACGGCAGCTACAGCCGGGGTTATCGCTCGGGTGCATTCAACGGTTTTGCCTATCAGAGTGTCGAGCAGATCTATTTCGCGGAACCGGAAATCGTCGATGCCTATGAAGTTGGTCTCAAGTCACGTTTTGGCGATGGGCGTTATCAGGTGAACGCTTCGGCGTTCTTCTATGATTACCAGGATCAGCAAGTCCAGGAAGTGGTGGGTGCCATTGGCTTCCTGCGTTCCCTGAGCGGCGAAGTGCTGGGGGCCGAAGTTGAGGCCATCGCCCAGGTGTCCGACAACCTGGTGGTCAACGCCTCACTTGGTTTGCTGGATACCGAATACGATAGCGGACAGACGGTGTCTGGCACTGATGTAGGTGGCAACAAATGGCCCTTTGCGGCGGATACGACCCTCAATATCCATGCCGAGTGGCAATTCGCCACCACACAGCGGGGGACCTTCACCCTGATGCCCGAGGTGCAGTACTCCAGTGCCTACTACTACGATGTATTCAATGTGGGCTTCCTTAAGCAGGACGCATTCTGGCTGGTCAATGGCAGACTGACCTATGAGGATATCAGCGGCTTTTCTATCTCCCTTTGGGGCAAGAATCTGACCGACAAGTATTACGAACCCTGGGGCGCCAATACCGCAGATTTCGGTACCAACTACTATGTGCGTGCCAAGCCGAGGACTTTTGGTATCGAGGCGACTTACAGGTTCTGATGTCATCTCAAGGTGCTGCGGGCCGCCGGTGAGGACGCCGCCGACCTGTGGCACTCAATGGCTTGCCCTGCGGTTTAGAGGGGCTGTTCCCGACAGGCAGGGCAATGGACTCCCTTTAGTGCGGATCAGGTTTGGTCGGTTCAGCTCTCTGGTAATGTCTGCAGTCTTTGCCGACATCAACACTTTGGAACCTATGGTCCCATCCCCCTTTGGCGCCGGACCCCGACACCTTGCTTGTGATGAGGCTGGCAGCCTTTGGAACCTGCTCACCTGTTGGTCAAATACGATACGGGCAGAGCTTTGGACGTTAGGGACAGCATCACAGGCAGATGTGCTGGCGGCATAAGGAGTTTCCTTAGGCCTCGATAGCCCCGGCATCTGGTGTTCGCTTTGAAGTTCCATATGCATCCCCTACAATCCAGCCTCATGGGTAGGGGAATCATCATGGCTAAAAGCGCAGGGCAAGCGGAGCGGCTGCTGGAACTAGCCGGTGTACTCAACGATCTGGTGGCGGATGGGTTGCTCGACCGGCGCACGGCCAACCATATCGGTGGCCAGGTGCGCAGCCGCGAGCAATCCCTGATGCATCCGCTGACGTACATTGCCAGCCAGCAGCCGGAGAACAAAAAAGCCCCGGGGCGAACCCTGACGGCGGAAACCCTCAGCGCCTGGCTGGCAGAGAAGGCCGGGCTGCCTCTGTGGCATATCGACCCGCTCAAGATCAGTGTGCCCGTGGTGACGGCGGTGATGTCCTTCGAATTTGCCCGCCGTCACCATATCCTCTGCGTTGCGGCGGACAAGGAGCAGGTGACGATCGCCAGTGCCCAGCCTTTTGCCACTGGCTGGGTGGAGGGGCTGGAGCAGGCCACCCGCAAAAAAGTCGTGCGGGGGGTTGCCAATCCCGCCGATATCCAGCAATACACCATCGAATTCTATGCACTGTCGCGCTCGGTGCTGGGTGCAGGTCGCCAGCAGCGCGGTGATGGCCGCACGGCTGTCACCAATGTGGAGCAGCTCTTTGAACTCGGCTCCCTCAAGGACCCGGACGCCCAGGATCAGCATATCGTCAATATTGTCGACTGGCTGTTGCAGTACGCCTTTGACCAGCGCGCCAGCGATATCCATATCGAGCCGCGCCGGGAGAAGGGCCGCATCCGCTTTCGCATCGACGGGGTGCTGCATCTGGTGTACGAGCTGCCGGACCAGGTGATGACCGCCATGGTGAGCCGCATCAAGATCCTCGCACGCATGAATGTGGCGGAAAAACGCCGCCCCCAGGATGGCCGGGTCAAGTCCAAAACCCCGGAGGGGGATGAGGTGGAGCTGCGACTGTCCACCATGCCCACCGCCTTTGGCGAAAAACTGGTGATGCGGATCTTCGACCCGGAGGTATTGCTGCGCAGTTTTGCCGACCTCGGCCTGACCGGTCGCGACCACGAGCGCTGGCAACAGATGACCAGTCGCTCCAACGGTATTGTGCTGGTTACCGGCCCCACCGGCTCGGGTAAAACCACCACCCTCTATTCCACCCTCAAGCAGCTGGCTACGGAGGAGGTCAATGTCAGCACCGTGGAAGACCCCATCGAGATGGTGGAGGCGGCCTTCAATCAGACCCAGGTGCAGACCAACATCGACTTTGATTTTGCCAGCGGCATTCGCACCCTGATGCGCCAGGACCCCGACATCATCATGGTGGGGGAGATCCGCGACCTGCCCACCGCCGATATGGCCACCCAGGCGGCGCTGACTGGCCACCTGGTGCTGTCCACCCTGCACACCAACGATGCGCCCACTGCTATCACTCGCCTGCTGGATTTGGGCGTCCCCGCCCACCTGATCCGGGTCACCCTCAACGGTGTCATGGCCCAGCGCCTGGTGCGCCAGCTGTGCCCCCACTGCAAGGAAAAAGCGGCGGTGGATGAAGCCGTCTGGCAGCAGCTGGTCAGCCCGTGGAAATTGCCGGCGCCCGCCGCCGTGTATCAGCCCGCTGGCTGCCTGGAATGCCGCAACACCGGCTATCTGGGTCGCCAGGGCCTGTATGAAATCATGCCCATGTCGGAAGCCATGAAGGCCCTCGTCAAGGACGATTGCGACACCGCCGCCCTGCGGGTACAGGCCATGAAGGAGGGTATGCGCACCCTGCGCTTGAGCGGCGCGCAAAAAGTCGCCGCTGGTGTCACCTCCATCGAAGAAGTGTTGCGAGTAACCCCTGAACATGAGCATTGATGTCGATTCTGCCCGACCTCACCTGAACGCCCCCAATCTGCCGCAGCCGCTGTTGGACAGCGCCCGTCAGGGCTTGGCCCGCTACCGCGAGCGTTTCGGCGGGGAGTGTGACTGGCTGGATAGACGCTTGCAGGAACCGGGCTTTGCCAGCCAGCTTGGCACGGTGTGGGGATGCAGCCCCTTTGTAGTGGATAGCTGCCTGCTGCGCCTGGAGCTGTTCCGGGATCTGCTGGAAAGTGGTGATCTGGATTCCGGCTACGGCCCCGACGACTATCACCAGCGCCTGTCCGCTGCTTTGGCCGATGCCGCCAGCGAAGCGGAAATGCAGCGGGTTCTCAGGCAGTTCCGCCGCCGCGAGATGGTGCGCATCCTGTGGCGGGATTTCACCCGCAGTGCAGCGCTGCTGGAAACCACCGGCGATATGACCCGCCTGGCGGAGGCCTGCATCCAGTGCACCCTCGATATTCTCCATCCCCAGCTGTGTGAATCCTTTGGCACACCCATGGGCAAGACCAGCGGCCAGCCCCAGCAACTGGTGGTGCTGGGCATGGGCAAGATGGGAGCCTGGGAGCTCAATGTCTCCTCCGATATCGACCTGATCTTTGCCTTTCCCGAAGCGGGGGAAACCGCAGGGGGCAAGCGCCAGATCAGCAACCAGGAGTTCTTCACCAAACTGGGTCAGAAGCTCATCCAGTGCCTCGACAACAATACCGTGGACGGTTTTGTGTTCCGGGTCGACATGCGCCTGCGGCCCTACGGTCAGAGCGGCTCCCTGGGGCTCAACTTCGATGCCATGGAGGAGTACTACCAGACCCAGGGCCGTGACTGGGAGCGCTACGCCATGGTCAAGGCGCGGGTGGTCGCTGGCGACATAACGGCTGGCAAAAAGCTGATGGCCATTTTGCGGCCCTTTACCTACCGCAAATATATCGACTTCAGCGCGATCCAGTCCCTGCGGGATATGAAGGCGCTGATCAACCGCGAAGTGAAGCGCCTGGGGATGAACGCCGATATCAAAAAGGGCGCAGGCGGCATCCGCGAGGTGGAGTTTATCGCCCAGGCTTTCCAGTTAATTCGCGGCGGCAAGGATTCGCGTTTCCAGAATGCCGAGCTGAAGGAGATTCTGCCCCTGCTCGACAGGGAGGGGTTGCTGCCTGAAGGCATCAGCGCACGGCTTTGGCAGGCCTACGAATTTTTGCGCAACACCGAGCACGGCATCCAGGGTCACAAGGACCAGCAAACCCAGCTGCTGCCCCAGAGCGAGCTGGCCCGCATGGCGCTGGCGGCGGTGATGGGCTTTGACAGCTGGGAGGAGTTTTTGGCTCGGCTGGATCAACACCGCGACCTGGTGCATGGGGTTTTTGCCAATATCGCCAGCGCGCCGGTGGAGGGCCGGGAGTCGCCGCCCCAGGTACAGGCCGCCCGCAACCTGTGGCTGGCGGCGGAGAACCCCGACAGTCTGGCGACGGATCTTGCCGATATGGGCTACGGCAACGGCCCCCAGGTGGCGGAGGCCTTGCTGTCGCTGCGCAACAGCAAGGCGGTCAAGGCCCTGGAAGCGGGGGTGCGCACCCGCCTCGATACCTTTATGCCCCTGCTCATTGCGGCTGGCGTGGAAGAGGGGGAAGGCAGCGAAACACTGCTGCGTATTCTGCCCCTGGTGCAGGGTATCGTGCGTCGCAGCGCCTACCTGGTGTTGTTGATTGAAAACCCCAACGCCCTGCGCCAGCTGGTACACCTGTGCGGCGAGAGCGTCTGGATCGCCGAGCAGATTGGCCGCTACCCGGCCCTCTTGGATGAATTGCTCGACCCCCGTACCCTCTACACCCCGGCGGATAAAGCCAGCCTGGCCCAGGATTTGCGCCAGCAGGTATTGCGTATTGACTCCCAGGACCTTGAGGCGCAGATGGAGGCGCTGCGCTATTTTCGTCTCGCCCAGGGCCTGCGGGTGGCCGCCTGCGAAGTGGATGAAGTGCTGCCGCTGATGAAGGCCAGCGACAATCTGACCTGGCTGGCGGAGGTGATTCTCGACCATGTGCTGGCCCTGTCCTGGGAGTGGATGGTGTCGCGCCACGGTCATCCGGGCAAAGACAGTGCCGACGCAGTGGAGCCGGGCATACTGGTACTCGGCTACGGCAAGCTGGGGGGCATCGAGCTGGGCCACGGCTCCGATCTGGACCTGGTATTTATCCACAACGCTAACCCCAATCTGGCCACCGATGGCGAAAAATCCATTGATAACGCTACCTTTTTTATGCGCCTTGGCCAGCGCATCATCCATATTCTTACCACTCAGACGGTGTCCGGTATTCTCTACGATGTGGATATGCGCCTGCGTCCCAATGGCAATTCGGGCATGCTGGTGACTTCCCTTGCAGCCTTTGAAAAATACCAGCGCGACAATGCCTGGACTTGGGAGCATCAGGCCCTGGTGCGCGCCAGGCCGGTGGCGGGTGACAGCGCTATCGCCAGTGCCTTTGAGGACATCCGCCATCAGGTGCTGTGCCGTCCCCGCGATGAAGCGGTGCTGCGCGGAGAGGTGACGGAGATGCGCGAGAAAATGCGCGGTCATCTCGGCTCATCGAAAGTCGCGGCGGGGGAGGGTATGTTCGGGCTCAAGCAGGACGCCGGAGGTATCGTCGATATTGAATTTATGGTTCAATTCGCGGTTCTGGCCAAGGCCAGTCAAATCCCGGAGCTTACCCGCTGGACCGATAACATGCGCATCCTCGACGACCTGGAGCGCCTCGGCATAGTGGCGCCCGGCGATGCGATTGCCCTGCGCGAGGCCTATATCGCCTACCGCTCCGCCACCCACCGGTTGCAGTTGCAAAAACGGTCTGCGGTTGTGCAGAAGGACCTTTTTACAAAACACATAGATGCAGTGAGCGCCATTTACCGGCGCCTGCTGGTTAACCCAAACTGAGTTGTTACCAACACCGAATTTTCGAGGAGAGTATTGATGTCCTTTGCTGATCGCGACGGCGTAATCTGGGTAGATGGCGAGCTGGTGCCCTGGCGGGATGCAAAGGTCCATGTGCTGACCCACACCCTGCACTATGGCATGGGGGTTTTTGAAGGCGTGCGCGCTTACAACACTGACACTGTGGGTACCGCCATCTTCCGTCTCAATGACCACACCGACAGACTGTTCAACTCGGCGAAGATCATGGGTATGGATATGCCCTACAGCAAGGCTGTGGTCAACGAGGCCCACAAACTGGTGCTGCGGGAAAACAATTTGCCCGATGGCTACCTGCGTCCCATGGCGTTTCTGGGTTCCGAAGGCATGGGGTTGCGCGCCGACAGCCTCAAGACTCATGTGATCGTTGCCGCCTGGGAGTGGCCCGCCTATCTGGGGGATGAAGGTCTTGAAAAGGGTATTCGCATTCGCACCTCCTCCTATACCCGCCACCACCCCAATATTTCCATGGTGAAGGCCAAGGCCAATGGCCAGTACATCAACTCCATGCTGGCTCTGCGCGAGGCGGTGCAGTGTGGCTACGACGAAGCCATGCTGCTCGACTCACACGGGTTTGTGGCCGAAGGCAGCGGCGAGAATATATTTATCGTCAAGGACGGCGTGCTCTACACCCCGGATCTGGGCGCCTGCCTTGATGGCATCACCCGCAAGACCATATTTGTGCTGGCCGCTGAAGCCGGTTATGAAGTGCGGGAAAAACGCATCACCCGCGATGAAGTGTATATCGCCGATGAGGCCTTCTTCACCGGCACCGCCGCAGAAGTGACGCCGATCCGCGAAGTGGATAACCGCGTTATCGGTTGCGGCAGCCGTGGCCCCATCACCACCGTGCTGCAAAACCTCTATTTTGATGTGGTCTACGGCCGCCACCAGGTTCATCCGGAGTGGCTGGCACCCACCCACTGATATGACCCCGTCTGAGGGTATGGCCCCAACGTCCGCCAGCGGGCGGATATTGATCATCGGGCCATCCTGGGTGGGTGACATGGTGATGGCCCAGAGCCTCTTCACCAGCCTGAAAACGCAACAATCCGATACCCCTATTGATGTGTTGGCCCCGGCCTGGAGCCAGCCCATCCTTGAGCGCATGCCGGAGGTCGCCGCCACCATCCCCATGCCCGTAGGTCACGGCGCTCTAGCCCTGGCCGAGCGCTGGCAGCTGGGGCGTTCACTGCGCGCAAGGGGATACCGGCAGGCCATTGTGCTGCCCAACTCCCTCAAATCTGCCCTGATCCCGTTTTTTGCCGGTATCCCCCATCGCACTGGCTGGCGCGGTGAGATGCGCTATGGCCTGCTCAATGATGTGCGGGTGCTCGACAAGGCGCGCTATCCACTGATGATCGAACGCTTTGCGGCGCTGGCTTATAAAGGCGGCGCTGAGTTGCCAGGCCCATTGCCCTGGCCACAGCTTGTCGCCAACCCTGAGCTGGCCGCTACGGCGCGGGTGCAGTTTGGCTTGAACGACAACAAGCCGGTGCTGGCGCTGTGCCCCGGCGCCGAGTTCGGCCCCTCCAAACGCTGGCCCGAACGGCATTATGCGGCGGTGGCGCAGGCCATGATCGAAGCGGGCTGGCAGGTCTGGCTGTTTGGTTCGGCCAATGATCGCGCCGTCTGTGAAATGATCCGCGACTCTCTGCCCCAGGCCTTGCGGGACCACTGCCACGATCTGGCAGGCAAAACAGCGCTCTCCCAAGCCATTGATCTGCTGTCGGTGGCCGATGGGGTGGTGAGCAACGACTCCGGGTTGATGCATGTGGCTGCGGCTCTGGGTCGCGCCCTGGTGGTGCTGTACGGTTCCACCTCGCCGGGATTTACCCCGCCCCTGGCAAAGGACGTAGAAGTGCTGTCGATCCCGGTCGACTGCGGCCCCTGTTTCCAGCGGGAGTGTCCGCTGGGGCATCACAAGTGTCTGGAGGATATTAGCGCCGATCGGGTGTTGACTGCCTTGCAGCGCCTGGTGCCTGGAGCGGCAGCGTGAAACTGGCCTTTGTGCTCTATCACTATTTTCCCTACGGCGGCTTGCAGCGGGATTTCCTGCGCATCGCCGAGGCTTGCGCCCTGCGCGGCCATGCCATCCATGTGCTGACCGGCGCCTGGCAGGGGGAGATTCCCTCCTGGCTTGAAGTGACACTGATCCAGGCTCGGGCCTTGACCAATCATGGCCGCAATCGCCTCTTTGCGCAGAAAATGCAGCAGTTGCTGCCAGATATCGGCGCCGATGTGGTTGTGGGCTTTAACCGCATGGCGGGGCTTGATGTCTATTTTGCCGCCGACCCCTGTTTTGCGGCGAAGATTGCCAGCAAGAAAAACCCATGGCTGTACCGCCTGTTGCCCCGTTACCGCCAGTTTCTTGCCGAGGAGCGCGCGCTGTTTGCCGATTCCGGCGCCATGATCCTGGCTCTGACCCGGCGCCAGATCGAGGACTACCAGCGCCATTACCAGACCCCGGAGGCGCGCTTTCAACTGTTGCCACCGGGCATTGCGCGGGATCGCGCCTACAGCAGTGAATCGCCTCAGCGCCGCCAGGCGTTTCGTCAGGCCAACCATATTGCGGATGATGAGTTTCTGCTGCTGCTGCTGGGTTCGGGCTTCCGCACCAAAGGCCTCGACCGGGCGATCCGCGCCCTGCATAACCTGCCGCAGGCATTGCGGGATAAAACCCGTCTGTTTGTGGTGGGCGCCGACGATCCAGCGCCTTTCCAGCGTCTGGCCCAACAGCTGGGGGTGGAACAGCAGCTGCGCTTTTGGGGCGGGCGCGATGATGTGGCGGAGTTCCTTTTTGGCGCCGATCTGCTGTTGCACCCGGCCTACAACGAGGCGGCGGGCATGGCGCTGATCGAATCACTGGTGGCCGGTTTGCCGGTAATTGCCACGGCTGTGTGCGGCTATGCCCACTATATTCGCGACTCCGGGGGCGGCGAAGTGATCAGTGATCCCTTTGACCAGGCTGTTTTCAATGCCCGGTTACAGGCCCTGCTGGAAAACCCTGAACAGCGCCAGTGCTATCATCAAGCGGGTATCGCATTTGGCGCCAGCGCCGACGTGTACGACATGCCCGCCCGCGCTGCACAGCTGATTGAATCCCGTAGAGAGCTTGTGCATGGATAGCATGGCCGCGGCTAACATGGCAAGCACCGTTGAAATTCGCCCCGACCTTGCCAGCCTGCTGGGCGGCAACCAGGACCCTTTTGCCTGCGCCGCAGCCATAGAGGGGGAGGTTTTTCGGGATGTGAAGGGGCGCCGCACCTTGCGCTTTGTGTTCAACGACCACAGCTATTTTATTAAACTCCACCAGGGTGTTGGATGGGGAGAGATTTTCAAAAACCTCCTGACCCTGCGCCTGCCGGTGATCGGCGCCAGCAACGAGTACTTTGCCATCAAAGCATTGCAGCGGCTGCAGGTGCCGACCCTGACCATCGCCGCCTTTGCCCGCCGGGGCGCCAATCCCGCCCGCCAGCAGTCGTTTCTGGTTACCGATGAATTACCGCCCTCGGTGAATCTTGAGGAATATTGCGGCAACTGGCTCGCCAGGCCACCCTCCCTGCGCCACAAGCGCGCACTGATCCGCCAGGTGGCGCACACCAGCCGCATCCTGCACGACAACGGTATCAATCACCGGGATTACTACCTGTGCCATTTTCATCTGGACCTGGAAACCGTCAATGCTGACAAGCCGGTGCTCTACCTGATCGACCTGCACCGCGCCCAGCTGCGGGCAAAAACACCCCGGCGCTGGCGTCTCAAGGATATTGCCGGTCTGTATTTTTCTGCCCTCGATATCGGCCTGACACGGGGCGATATTCTGACTTTTATACGCGCCTACACGGGCATGCCCCTGGCCCGCGCCCTGGTGGACAAAGCCGCCTTCTGGCGCGCCGTGGAGCACAAGGCTCGCCGCCTTTACGCCCGGGAGCAGCAGCGGTGAATGGACTGTCAACAACGGATTTTGCCGCCATAGCCCTGAGTCTGTATAACAACAGCCTGCCCGCAGGCTGGCGCTGGGTGGGCAGTTCCCCTGAAGCCAGGGTTGCCACTGATGAGTGTTATTACGCCAAGCTGTTTTTGCCCCGGGATATCTGGGAGTGGCCCAAGCAATTGGTGCGGGGCGGTCGCGGCGCACGGGCTGTGCGGGAGGCGCAACGGCTGCAAAGACTGGGGTTTCTCACCCCGGATGTGTGTGCTTCCGGCCATATTGGCCTGACCCAGTGGATGGTGACCCGTGCGGTTGAGGCTGTGAGCTTTGGCGATTTTGTCTGCAGTTTTTTTGCAACCACGCCAGAGCGCGACGGCATAGCCCGAGCCAGCCTGTACCGGGAGTTGGGGGCACTGGTGGGGCGCTTGCACCGCGCCGGAGTGATCCACGGGGATTTGCGGCCCAATAATGTCCTGCTGGGGGCGCGCGCTGGTGAATTGCTTTTCTATCTCATCGATAACGAGCGCAACCGCCAGTTCAGGCGCATGCCGCGCCGTGCCATTCTGAAAAACCTGGTGCAGATTCAGATGCTGTTTGAGCAGGATTTCAGCAGTGTTGAGCGCGGTTTGTTTATGTCTGCTTACCGTCAGGAGCGGGGCATCAATGAGGCAGAGTGTCAGGTGCTCGCCGAGGCCAGCCAGCTCAGGGTGTTGGAACGCTTGCAGGGCAGGCACCCTGATGAGCTTGTCCGGTCTCCTTTTGATCCCGCCCGCCACCCCGGGCTTGTGCATTCCCTGAAAGGTCCATGACCATGGCCACCTATTGCAGGATCAGGGAAAAGGGCCTGTCTGGAGAGCTGCGGGATGATGATCGCTGCAGCTGGTTGCGGGAGCAGCTCGGCCATTTCAGGCAGATAATCCTGACTGCTGTCCTGTTGAAACAGGATCCGGCCCACAGTGTGTTGGTGGTAACCCCTGCTTTTGGTGATGGGGCCGCACTGCTGTGCAAGTTTTTCCCTGCTCGGGGCTTTGGTGACAGGGTCAGGCAAGGTTGTGGCCTGGACCGGCCAGCGCGCATGCACCGGCGTTTGAAAAAGCTGCCAGATGCGCAGCTGCCGATCCCCCCCTCCCTGGGCCATATCAGCCTCAAGGGTTTCGGCTCTGCCTGGTTTTGCCCTCTTGTTGGGGGTAAAACCTTCTTGCACTGGGCCGGCCAGGGTCTCCCTTCCAGTGAAGATCAGCAACTACAGTTGCTCAACCCCGTTGTTGATGCCATGCTCGGATTGCATCAGGCGGGTTTTGTCCACGGTGATTTCAAATGGGGCAATGTGCTGTATGACAGCGACCAAAACCACTGCTGGCTGGTGGATGTCGATGGGGTGAGTCCGTCAGGACCGGGGTTCAGTCGGGGCAAGGCCCGGGATCTGGGGCGTTTCCTGCTGGATTGTGAGGAGGCGGGTGTGTCGGAGACAGTTATCCCACAGCTATTGGCCCGCTATGCCTGCAGCGCAGCCCTGGATCCTGGCATTGTCCGGGGCCGTACTGAGCCGGTTGTCAGCCTTTTGCGGCAGCGCCATAGCCAACGCTATGGCCCAGGGCATCGGCTGGAGCTGCCGGGGCGAGACTGCTAGCAGTAGCGTTTTTTGAGCAGCAGGGCCCTCAGTTTCAGGGGGGCAGGGATCGCCAGGGAAAGCGCTTTTTGATAGTTGTCCCGAGCCTGCCCGCTGTCACCTTTCTGCTTGTAGAGTTTGGCCAGGCCCAGGTACTGGCGATGCAGGTAGATATCAAAATCTCCCCCCATCTGTGCCGTTATACCTGGGTTTTCCCGTTGCAGGTTTTCCAGCAGCAGGACTTTGTTCTCGCGGTTGCGCAGGGCATGTTTGCTGGCGCTGCCGGGAAGGTCCCGGTAGCTGGTGAGTACTGCGGGGACATAGCACTGGGCATAGTGGGTGAGAATGCGCAGCCACAGGTCAAAATCCTCGGCGCTGCTGTAGCGTGAATCAAAGAGGCCAACCCGGTCGATACAGCGGCGGCGGATCATCACCGATGAGGTGATGACGGGATAACGGTCAATGATGAATTCCCTGGGGCTGACCCGGCCAGTGGGGATATGTTTTCCCGCACAGAGGTTGTCGTTGATCACCGCGCCCTCAGCGTCGATGACGCGGCTGGCGGTAAACACCAGGCCGGCATCCGGGTTCTCCTCCAGAGCGACAAGCTGGCGCTCCAGTTTGTCCGTGTCCCAGAGATCGTCGCCATCAAGAAACGCCAGGTAATCAGAAGTCGCGGCCTCAAGGGCGGTATTGCGGGCGGCGGAAATACCCCGGTTTTGGCCGTGCCGCAGCAGCCGTATGCGCGGATCCCTGGCGACCATCTCTTTCACCTTGAGAGCGGTGTCATCCCTGGAGCCATCATCGACGACAAGGATCTCCAGGGAGAGGTGGCTTTGGCTTGTTGCTGAAAGCAATGTTTGTTCGATGTGGTGCGAGGCGTTAAAGGCGGGGACAATAACGCTAACCAGCACCATGGGAATCCTTGTTGTGGCGCTCAAGAATAAGATCAAAAAGCCGCTGGTAATTGTCCACCATTTTTTCCTTTTTGAAGTCAGCCAGCGCCCTTGCCTTGCCTTTCTGCCCCATCAGGGCAAGGCGCTCGGGGGGGTGTTGAGAGGCGGCACGCATGGCGTCGGCAATGGCTTCAGTGTTGCGGGGGTCCACCAGCCAGCCGCATTCAATACCGGCAACCACTTCCCTGATGCCATTGATATCCGAAGTGATAACCGGCAGGGAGGATGCCATCGCCTCCAGTAGTGCCAGGGGCAGCCCCTCCCGCAGGGATGGCATTACGAACACATCACTGGCCCGCAGGATGTCGTCGATATCCTTGCGGAACCCCAGAAAGTGGACCTGGGAAGCGAGGCCAAGGGCCTCAGCCTGGACTTTCAGCTCCACCTCCAGCGGCCCTGTGCCAACAATGGCCAGTGCGGAATCAGGGGCGATTTTGACCAGGCGCTGGAAAGCGTCAATGATGCGCTGGTGATTTTTTTTCTGGGAGAGTCGACTGACCACCAGATAGACGCGTTTGCCGCTGGCATCAAACCCCAGCACCTGGTCCCTGGATGAGGTGGTACGGGGGGCCAGGAAGCGGTCGTAATCGAGGCCATTCTGGACGTGGAAGATCTTGTGGCGGGGGATGCTGATATTGTGTCGGTATATTTCCTCCATGCCATCCCTGGAGACGCTGACCCAGCCCGCCATAAGTGGATTGACGGCGGCATTGAGCAACTTTTCGCTGAGACTGATCCCGCCCCCCACTATGCCATGGAGTATGCCCAGCACAGCAGGTTTTGAACTGGACAGCCGGGCGGCGATGGCGCCAATGGGGATTGCACCGCGGAACTGGCAGGCCAGCAGGTCGCACTGTTCCTGGTCGATGACATCACGCAATGCCCTGAGGGTGTCAAGACAGCGCCAGCTGAGTGCCTTTTTTTCCAGATTCAGGTATATGGTTTTGACCCCGAGGGCTTCAACGCCATTGTTGTTGTCATTGTTGCCACTGAGGTAGCACACCACGTTGCGGTATTTGCCGGGGGCGGTGGACACCATGGCGTTGAGCAGGGGGTAGTTGCCGTTATAGCGCTTGAAGACATGGATCACCGTCGGTGGCGCAGAGGCCTCCGGCTGGGGATGAAGACTTTGGGGTTGCAGCGTCTGCTGGGGTATTACCTGAATATCCATTTCGGTCAATATCTCTTTGATAGTGCTGGTATCAAGGGTTTTCATACAGGGGTAGTTCACCTCACAGGTCCATCTTGAACAGGTTGTCAGGCATGGGGTCTGATGGCGGATAATCCTCACATTGCGCCCCATTGGCCCCCATCGCCGCTCATCGGTAGGTCCGAAAATGGCCGCCACAGGAATCCCGGTGGCCGCTGCCAGATGAGTGGGTCCTGTATCATTGCCAATGAAAACGCGGGCCTCCCCAAACAGGGCAATCAGCTCGGCAATGCTCAGTCTGTTGTGTAAAGAGACAACATGGTTGCCCGCAAGTTTCTGGAGTTCCGCGATGGTAGCGCCATCCCCATTGCCAGCGCCAGTGGCGAGCACCTGAAAGCCCACGCTGTCGAGCCATATTGCCAGCTCGGCATAATAGCTCACAGGCCACTGTTTGTATGCCTTGGTGGCGCCGGGATGGATAATTGCCAGAGGGCGCTCCGGCTTGATGTCCAGTGCCCCCAGTGTTGCCTGTAGCGAAGCCATGGCCGCTGCTGACGGGTGCAGGGGCGGGTAGCCTGTCTCAAGTTCGGTTCCGGTGAGATCTTTGGCGCAATCGTTGTAGATGAAGAAGCGGTGGCTGCGGGCATCATCCCGCGGTTTGCTGGAGTCGCCCTTGTCGGGAATGATGCTGAGGCTTGCGCGGCAGAAGGGCATAAATTTGGTGGTGACTGTATCTGGTTCAAGCGCAATGGCAACGTCGGTTTCAACTGTCCGCAATTGACGGGTGAAAGAAAAAAGTCTGCGCAATGATGATGCATGACGGAAGCTGATGGCTCCCTGGGGGAAGTAGATGACCTGATTGCAGATACCAGCCGCTTCGATAATATCCCGGTAGGCACTGCTGATAACGAGGGTGGTCCGGTCCGGGCCAAAATGAGCGATAAGTGACTTTATGGCTGTCAGTGAAACCAGCAGATTGCCCATATGCTTGGTGGGCATCCAGATCATGAGCCGCTGATGCCGGTTTTCGGGCAGTGTTGTGGCGGACAGTGGGGTCGTCAGCAAGTTGGTCGTCATGTGGGAGTGGTTGCCGTGGCCGCATCATACCAGCACCATACTTTTCAATGATTAAGGAAATCTTATCATTCAGCAACAGTACAGCTAAGCCAGTACAACCAAGGCGAAATCTGGTCCCAGGCTTGCCAACAACCCCTGGAGGAACGAGCGGTTGTCAATCTGTGATACCATTTGCGCCATCCTGATTGGCTGTATTGCCATTGCTGCCCGCCCCGCCTGGAGGATCAAGCCTTGCTAGATTTCGAGCGTATCCACAATGCCGCCCTCAAGAATGACCCCTACCCATACATGGTGGTGGAAAATGTTATCCAGGCGGCGGCAGTGGACAGCATTCTTAAGGATTTCCCCGCCATTGACTACCCGGGCAGCATTCCAGTTTCTGAAGTCAGCTATGGCCCCGGGTTCGACCGCCTCCTCAATGAGTTGAATGGTGACGAATTCCGCGCTGCCATTGCCGACAGATTCGGGATCGACCTGAACGACCTCCCCATTATGACCACTGTGAGGGGCGTGATGCGTGACAAGGATGGTCGCATCCACACCGATTCAAAAACCAAGGTCATCACGGTCTTGCTGTATTTCAACCAGGAATGGCAAGCGGACGGAGGCTATCTGCGAATCTTGCGCAACAGCGCTGACCTGGAGAATTTTGTCGAGGAAATTCCCCCCAGGTTTGGCACCATGGTAGTTTTTCAGGTGACCGACAACTGCTGGCACGGTCACAAGCCGGTGGTGGGCAAACGTCTGTCCATTCAGATGAACTACCTCACCGGCGAGGTTGCAAAAGGTAAACACCAGTTTTTTCACCGCCTCAGCGCCAAGCTGAAAAAACTCTTCGCCACCAGGCACTGAGGGCCGTGCCCGATCCTGTCTCCCCGATGAATGTATTGATAGTCAAACTCACCTCCATGGGGGACCTGGTGCAGGCGCTCCCTGCCCTCACCGATGCCCACAAGGCCATCCCCGGTATTCGCTTCGACTGGGTGGTGGACGAGGCCTTTGCGGAGGTGCCGGGCTGGCACCCGGCAGTCAACAGGGTTATCTGCACCGCCCATCGCCGCTGGCGTAAAAGCCCGGGTGTTCTTGGCGGTGGCGAGTTGCCAAGGTTTGTGAAGAGTCTGCGCTCAATGCGCTACGATGCCGTGATCGATGCCCAGACCAACCTCAAGAGCGCTCTGGTCACGTTGCTGGCGCGGGGGTCAAAGCATGGACCCGACAGACATTCGGTGCGGGAAAAACCCGCCCACTGGGCCTATCATCACCACTATCGGCTCGATCTGGGTCAGCTGGCCATTGAGCGCTGGCGCCATCTGTTTGCCAAGGTGCTGGGTTACCAGCAGCCCGACACAGCGGCGGATTTCGGCTTGCAGGGCAGGCAGTGGACTGTGCCTGAAGGGCTGCCGAAGCAGCGTTATCTGGTGCTGGTCACCAATGCCAGCTGGGACAATAAATACTGGACTGCGGAGCGCTGGCGGGCGCTGATTGACAAGGCCGGGACGCAGGGTTATCAGGTGTTGCTGACCTGGGGCTCAGAGGTTGAAAGGCAAAGAACCGTAGCCCTGGCCGAAGGCCTGGACAATGCCAGGGTATTGCCGGCCATGAACCTGTCCGAAATCGCAGCTATGATGCTGGCTAGCAGTGGGGCCATCTGTATGGACACTGGATTGGCCCATGTGGCTGCAGCACTGGATGTGCCTACTGTCACCCTCTATGGCCCGACGGATCCGGTGCTGATCGGTGCCACCGGTGGCCGATCCTGTCATGTGGTGGCGCAGGGCTACCCCTGCATCCCCTGTTACCGCCGCGAATGCAGTGTACCCGGTTACCGGGGGCCGCAGTCCCAGTGTCTGAAAGCCATAGGTGTTGACCAGGTTTGGGGCTGCTTTGAGAAGCTGGTTTCAGGGCGTTAAACACAATTGAGAATGACGGGTTATTGTTTATGAAACTGGAATTCCCCCATTTCGATACTGCCCAGGTTCTGGTGGTGGGTGATCTGATGCTCGACCGCTACTGGTATGGCAGCACTTCCCGCATATCCCCTGAGGCACCGGTGCCGGTGGTCAAGGTGGGGCATGCCGAGGACCGACTCGGGGGCGCCGGCAACGTGGCCCTGAATATTGCCTCCCTCGGCGCAGGGGCTTCCCTGATTGCCGTGGTAGGGCGCGATGAGGCTGCTGACTCGTTGCGGGTGAAGCTCACCTCAGCGGGGATTCGCTGCGATTTCCAGGTGTCGGAAACACGCCCCACCATCACCAAACTGAGGGTGATGAGCCGAAGCCAGCAACTGCTGCGCATGGACTTTGAAGAAATCTTCACCGCGGAGGATACCTGCGAGTTGGCCGCCAGGGCGACGCAGCAGTTGGCTGGTGTCAAGGCGCTGGTGCTGTCGGATTACAACAAGGGTGCCCTGGAGAACCCCCAGCCCATCATTGCCGCAGCCACAGCTCTGGGTATACCCGTACTGGTGGACCCCAAAGGATCAGATTTCAGTCGCTACCGTGGTGCTACCCTGCTGACCCCTAATCTCCATGAATTCGAGGCTGTGACGGGAGCCTGCAGTAATGAACAGGAGCTGGCCGACAAGGGCCAGCAGCTGCTCGGTGAACTGGCGCTGGGAGCCTTGTTGGTGACCCGCGGTGAACACGGAATGACACTGATTCGCCCTGGACTTGCCGCACTGCATCTGCCGGCAAGGGCGCGGGAGGTGTTTGATGTCACAGGGGCCGGTGATACGGTGATTTCAGTATTGGCAGCGTCCCTCGCCGCCGGTGAGGACTTGCCCCAGGCTGTTGCCCTGGCCAATATTGCCGCCGGAATTGTCGTGGGCAAACTGGGCACCGCCACCGTCAGCGGCCCTGAACTACGGCGCGCCGTCCAGCAGGAGCAGGGTTCTGAGCGGGGGGTGGTGAACGAAGAGCAGCTCCTTGTTGACCTTGATGTGGCTCGCGCCCACGGGGAAAGGATAGTATTCACCAATGGTTGTTTCGATATTCTCCATGCCGGTCATGTGGGTTATCTGGAGCAGGCCCGCAAGCTGGGTGACAGGCTGGTTGTCGCCGTCAACGCCGATGAGTCAGTGCGTCGCTTGAAGGGGGAAGGGCGTCCCATTAACCCGGTGGAGCGGCGCATGGCGGTGCTGGCCGGGCTGGAAGCGGTAGATTGGGTGCTGTCCTTTGCCGATGACACACCGGAGCGCCTGTTAAGTCAGCTCAAGCCTGATATTCTCGTCAAGGGCGGTGACTATGACAAGGAGTCGGTGGTGGGGTGGCAGATCGTCGAGGCCTACGGTGGAGAGGTGAAGTCCCTGGATTTTCTTGATGATTGCTCCACCACAGCCATTGTCGAGAAGGTGCGTTCAGGGCTTGGGGGGTGAGTTTTCGCGTTTTTTTCAGCCATTGTTCAGCCATTTGTTGCAAGGGTTGACATCTGTCACAAAAAATTTTAGGGCCAGTATCAAAATCTTGTTTGAGACTTGTTGAATTTAATGGATAATTCAGCCACGTTTGTCGAACAACAACGTGACCAATGAAGGTAATGTTACATCCACTGTGAAGAGGGCGATGCTATGAAATCTGTAATGACTAAATCCAGTCTGGCTGCTATGGGCCTGGCCCTGGTTCTGATGACCGGTTGTGCTACCAATGCTCGTGTTGACGCTGTTGAAGCCAAAGCCAACGCAGCACAACAATCTGCCGATGCAGCAATGGCTGCCGCTCAGCGTGCTCAGCAAACTGCTGACCAGGCTCTGCGCGCTGCCAACGATGCCAACGCAGCGGTAACCCGTCTGTCAGAAACTGTTGGCCGCAAGTAAGCAATTGCTTCCGCGCCAGCTGTATAAAAGGCTGCCCTTGGGCAGCCTTTTTTTATGGCGATTCAGCTGTCTGGCCTGCCAAGCCCCAGGGATAATCCGGAGTGCTCAATAATGGGGTGGAGGCAGCTCATCCCCTTGTCTGTTGTCCTTTTGTTCACCTAGAAGATCACCTATGCGGGCGTACAGTTCTCGATTCATGCGTTCCAGGCGCTCGATCTGTTCCATCTGGCGGCTGACAACCTGGTCCAGTGCATTGAGGGTGTCTTCCTGGTAGGCGAGCCGCACTTCAAGCTCAGTCAAACGTTCGTTCTCTGTCATGCTGGCCTCCACTCCGTGAAAATTCGCCAGTGACCATATCACAGCCCGGTGTTGAATGCCGTTGCCATTGAAATCGGCGCTTTTGCCCTCACCATATAGCTTGCTGACAGGTGGTTCCCAAACTGACGTGGCATACTTGCCCGCAGTGAGCCTGAGATTTTCGACTTTAAAGGAGAATTAACGTGTTACGCATAGGTTTGTTTCTGGGTACCAATATTGCCATTCTGGTTCTGGTGTCCTTTGTCTTCAGGATTCTGGGGCTGGAGAATTATCTTGCCAGCCACGGCGTCTACAGCAATACCACATCCCTGCTGGTGTTCTGTGCCGTGTTCGGGTTTGCCGGGTCGTTCATTTCGCTGCTGCTGTCAAAATTCATGGCCAAGAGGGGCACAGGTACCCGCATCATCGAACAACCGGCAACTGCCGATGAACGCTGGCTGGTTGATACCGTGGCAGAACTGGCAAAAAAGGCCAATATCGGCATGCCGGAGGTGGGTATTTTCCCCGCCCAGCAGTCCAATGCCTTTGCCACTGGCTGGAACAAGAACAATGCCCTGGTGGCAGTAAGCCAGGGCCTTTTGCAGCGCTTCAGCCGGGATGAAGTGCGCGCAGTGCTTGCCCACGAAATTGGCCATGTGGCCAATGGAGATATGGTGACGTTGACCTTGGTGCAGGGTGTCCTGAACACCTTCGTCATGTTTTTTGCCCGCATTATCGGCAGCATTATCGACAAGGCTGTATTCAAGAGCGAGCGCGGCAATGGCATTGGCTACTTCATGATTGTGATGGTGTTGCAGGTGGTGTTGGGTATTCTGGCGTCCATTATCGTTATGTGGTTCTCCCGCTGGAGGGAATTCCGCGCTGATGCTGCCGGGTCGCAACTGGCCGGGCGCTCGGCAATGATCGCAGCCTTGCAGAAGTTACAGGCCGAAACCAATGCGCATGTGCCGAACCAGATGCCAGATACCCTCACTGCCTTCGGTATTTCCAGTGGCTGGAAGGAAGCAGCCTCACGCCTGTTTATGACCCATCCACCCCTGGAGGAGCGTATTGAAGCCCTGCGCAGGGGTGTCTGACAGTATGGCGGTGAGGCTCTGTGCCATTAGCGATATTCCCCCCGATGGCTCCCGGGGCTTTGGCGATGGCGGCACTGATTCGGTGTTTGCCGTGCGCCGGGGAGAGGCTGTCCATGTGTACCGCAATCGCTGTCCCCATGCCGGTGCTCCCCTGAATTGGATGCCCCATCGCTTTCTGGATCGCAGTCGCAACCATATTATCTGTAGTGCCCATGGCGCCCTGTTTGATATTGCCTCGGGAGCCTGTGTGGCGGGGCCCTGTCCCGGACAAAGCCTCTCTGCTGTGGCATTTGAAATCAGGGGGGATGCCATCTGGCTGTTGTAGTGCTGCCAGGCAGGCGTTACGCCGCTTCCGACCGTCTATGCACCCATCACAATAGTGTCAGCCCACTCCCTGAGAGCCTCGACAATGGCGCGGTCCCGGTCACTGAGTTCACCCGCTTCAAGGCGGTCCAGTTCGGCGAAGTATTGATCGATAGTCAGCCTGCCCTGGCCTGGTTCATTGAGCATCTGAAAACGCAGTTCCTCCCATTGATGGTAATCCGCTTCACTCAAGCTGCCGGGAAAGTGACGGCCTTTATAGCGCAACAGCAATTCCCGGTAGCGTGGGTCAGAAAAGCCATAGCTGGTAGTGGCCAGTTCTTGCGGGCTGGCATTGCGCACCGCCGCCAGCAGCGGCTTGTCGGCATCTGGTAAGAACCCCCCGTAGAGAGCCAGGTCTGCATCCTTGGGTTGCAGATTTTCCTGTGGCGAAAAAACGTCGGCCAGTTTCTTCTGCAGGTTGGCTTCCTTGAGGATTTTCCAGTGCTGCTCGCACCGTTGCAGGTCGATACCCAAGCGGGCTGCTGCGGCGGTTTCCAGCAATTTTGCCGTCGCGACCACCGGGCAGCGGTTGACATGGATGGCCTTGAGGGCAATGCGGGACTGACCATCAGGCAATTGCTCTGCCCGGGTAAACACCCTGGCGCGGATGGCGTCGGCATTCAGGTCCAGCAGTGATTGGGGGTTATCCATCAGATTGAAGGCGATAATGGCGTTTTTGTTACCCGGTTGGGGACCGAGGGGGATCATCAGGGCGGTATAGCCATTTTCTCTGGGCAATCGGCCTGACACGTGGAGAAAGGGCTTGCGGTTGTGCAGGTCTATCAGTGGGATTACCTGCTGTTTGAGCCGGTGCTGGTAGACGTACTGGTACAGCTTTGGTTGTTTGTCCCTGACCAGGCGTGCCATGGCAATGGTAGCTCTGACATCGGATAAAGCGTCGTGGGCGTCTTCATGGGGGATACCGTTGGCCTTGGTGAGATCTTCAAGCCTGAAGCTGGGGCTGCCATCTTCCCTGTCGGGCCAGTGAATTCCCTCCGGACGCAGAGCGCGAGTAAGTCGCAGCATGTCGATAATATCCCAGCGGGAATTTCCATTGCGCCACTCCCGCTCATAGGGGTCAAAAAAATTGCGGTACAGGCTGTAGCGGGTAACCTCATCGTCAAAGCGCAAGCTGTTGTAACCAGCGCCACAGGTCCCGGGCTGACTGAGTTCGCCATGGACGATATTCATGAATTCCGGCTCCATAACGCCCTCTTGCTCCGCCAGCTGGGGAGTAATGCCGGTAATCAGGCAGGCCATGGGGTGTGGCAGCAGGTCGCGGGGCGGTTTGCAGTACAGGCTCAGGGGTTCGCCAATGATTTCAAGATTCTCATCAGTGCGAATACCGGCAAATTGCAGGGGTCTGTCCCGTGCGGGGTCTGTGCCGGTAGTCTCGTAATCGTGCCAGTAAATGGACTTCATGTCTGAAACTCCGCAGGGTCATCCTGACCCAGGCTGGTGGTCGGAAAGCAAGGGCAAAAAAACGGCGCCACAGGGCGCCGTTGCAGTTTTCTGTGCAGAAAAGCTAGTCGCCAACCACTTCAGTGAACGTCAGCTCACCCACAACACGGCGATTGCGGGCGCGGCCTTCATCGGTGTTGTTGTCTGCGATGGGACGGCTTTCACCATAGCCGACAGTGGAAATGCGGTTTGACGGGATGCCGTAGTCTTCTACTATCCTGGCTTTAACCGCAGCTGCACGCCGGGCAGAGAGGTTCTGGTTGTAGGCCTCGGAACCAACAGAATCCGTATGACCTTCCAGCACCAGTTCTATGTCATCATGGACTTTCATGGCATTGGCAATGGACTGGATTTCATCCCCGTAAATATTGCGGACTACATCTTTGTCAAATTCGAACTCCACGTTGAGGCGAATGGTCATGGCACGGGTTTGCGGTGCTGGTTGCAGGGCTGGTGCTGGCTCGGGTTCCTGAACCACGGCAGCTACAGCAGGGGGGTTGAAGTAATAGTTGATCCCCAGGTTAAAGGCGAGGTCAATGGTGCCGCTTTCGCCACCGCTGATTTTTTGCTGGAATCGGCCATCGCCCCGAGCCTGCCAATGCTGGTTGAGCATCTTGGAAACACCAAAACCGGCACCGAGCTGCTGGGTGCTGTGTTCGCCATTCTTCAGGGAAGGCCTTTTGTCGCGATCAAAGTCCGTGAGGCCGAGCAGGAAATAGGGCGCCCAGCCGTTGCGGTCACTGAGGTAATAGAGCAGGTCCAGCTTGATGACATCGAGATCCTGCCCGCCAATATTCTGTGCATAGCCCGCTTCGATGGCGATGGGTCCGGAAAAACGGTAGCCCAGATTGGCGCCCAGCAGGGTTGAATCGGAGGAGCCGCTGTAGGACCGGTCCTTATCCAGTCGGTAATGTGAAATGGATGGACCCAGATACAGGCCTTCGCTGGCAATGGCAGTTGCGGTGATGAAAAGCAGAATCGCACTGGCCACGGTTTTAAAAGTTCCCATAATATTCTCCCTGGATTGTAATGTGAGTCATGCAGGCCAAACCCGTCCTGGTGTCAAGAGGACCATTCGTCTTCCTCCATGATGTTAACAATAATAGCAGTGTTTATGGTGCTAACAAGGTTTTGGATGGTGGCGTTGGGAGCTTGCTGCCAAAGTGATCAGGGTCCGGCCCAGCGTCTACCTGTTACCTGCAATCCAGGGGGGCGCCAACACGGCCCACTACACTTATTCATGCATGGGCAAACTTTTCATTCTCCCCCAGCCAGCGACGAATCAGGGGCGCGCTGCGCTCCGGGTAACTGGCCAGCAGCCGCGCCGCCGTGCTTTTAACGGCGGGCAGCAACTCGGCGTCCCGCTGCAGATCGGCGATGCGAAATTGCAGCTCGCCGGTCTGGCGGGTGCCGAGCACTTCGCCGGGGCCGCGCAGTTGCAAGTCTTTTTCGGCAATCACAAAACCGTCGTTGGTCTCGCGCATGGTGCGAATGCGCTCTTTCGACTGTTGCGACAGCTGCGCGCCGTAGAGCAGCACGCAATGGCTTTCCCTGGCCCCGCGGCCTACCCTGCCGCGCAACTGGTGCAGCTGGGCGAGTCCGAGGCGCTCGGGGTTTTCAATCACCATCAGGCTGGCGTTGGGCACATCCACGCCTACCTCGATCACCGTGGTGGCCACCAGCAGGTCCAGTTCACCCTCCTTGAAGGCGCGCATCACCAGCTCTTTTTGGGCGGGTTTGAGGCGACCGTGCACCAGGCCAATGCGCACATCCGGCAGCATCAGGTGCAGTTCCGCTGCGGTGGCTTCTGCCGCCTGGGCTTCGAGTACATCGGATTCTTCAATCAGGGTGCATACCCAGTAGGCTTGCATGCCTTCAGCGCAGGCGTTGTGGACCCGGTCCACCACATCGCCGCGACGCAGGTGGCTGATGGCCACGGTGTTGACCGGGGTCCTGCCAGGGGGCAGTTCGTCGATCACCGAGCAGTCGAGATCGGCGTAGGCGCTCATGGCGAGGGTGCGGGGGATGGGAGTGGCGGTCATGATCAGCTGGTGGGGAGTGAGATCGCCGTTGCCCTTGTTGCGCATGGCCAGACGCTGGTGCACGCCAAAGCGGTGCTGCTCGTCGATGATGGTCAGCCCCAGGTTGTGAAAGCTAACCTCCTCCTGAAACAGGGCGTGGGTGCCCACCACAACCTGGGCGCTGCCGTCGGCGATGGACTGCAATTGCATCTCGCGGGCCTTGCCCTTGAGCTTGCCGGTGAGCCAGGCGACGCGAATCCCCATGGGGTTGAGCCAGGCCTCGAAGTTGTGGCGGTGCTGCTCGGCGAGGATTTCGGTGGGCGCCATGATGGCGGCCTGCATGCCGTTGCCCACTGCGCAAAGCGTGGCGAGCGCTGCCACCACAGTCTTGCCGGAACCCACATCCCCTTGGACAAGGCGCAGCATGGGTATTGGTTTTTGCAGGTCGGCGAGGATTTCGTCCGTCACCCGCTGCTGGGCCCCGGTGAGGGTGAACGGCAGGATAGCGGTAAAGCGCTGGCGCAGTTCCGCAGCGAGGGGCAGTGGCGGTGCCGGTTGGCGCTGGGCCTGCTGGCGCAGGCGCAGCAAGCTCAAATGGTGGGCGAGCAATTCCTCAAAGGCCAGGCGCTGCTGGGCGGGGTGCTCGCCTTCGGCCAGCAATCCCAGGGGGGCGTTGGCGGGGGGCTGGTGCAGAAACCGCAGGGCATCGGTGAGGCTGGCCGCGCCTTCTCCGCGACGCGTGTGAGGGCTGGTTGGCAAAAAATCGGGTGGGAGCAGTTCGGGTAAAGCCCCTTCTTTCAGCAGATTCAGGGCTTGCGCCGCGACACTGCGCAAACGCTGCTGGGTGATGCCCTCGGTGGCGGGGTAAACAGGGGTCAGGGTTCTGGCCAGAGGGGTGGCTATGGCGCCTTCAACAATCTGGTATTCCGGGTGGTACATCTCCAGGCCGGCGCTGCCGGGGCGTACCTCGCCAAAACAGCGCAGGGTGGCGCCAATCGGCAGGTTGGCTTTCTGGGCATTGGAAAAGTGAAAAAACCGCAGGCTGAGGGTGCCGGTATTGTCCTGAATCTTGCACACCAGGCTGCGGCGCCGCCCCAGCACCACATCGCAACCGCGAATCACCCCTTCCACCACCACATCGCTGTAGGGTTGCAGGGCGCCGATGGGCATGATTCTGGTGCGGTCCATATAGCGCAGGGGCAGGTGGAAGAGCACATCCTGCACCGTGCGGATATTCAGCCGTTCGAGCTTTTCCTCGATCTGGGGCCCGATGCCCCGCAGCCGGGTCACAGGTTGCTGGTCGAGTGGTTCCTGGTGTGGTGATTCCATGAGTGTGGCTCTCCTGTTCCTTATCCCGGGGCAGGGCGTCCTTACTCTGCCTGTTTGAGTCCGGGAAGTTTGGTTTCAACAATGGCCTGGCGCAGCGCATCGATAGCCCTGTGGCGCGGAAAGCTGGCGCGCCAGGCAAGGGCGGTGGTGCGGCAGGGGGCGGGTGCGGCAAAAGGCCGTGTCACCAGGTTTTGCATGGAGTTCTGGGTGCCCAGCACGGCGGTGAGAGGGAGGATGGTGATGCCCAGCCCGCTCGACACCATATGGCGCATGGTTTCCAGGGAGCTGCCCTCGGTATCGGTGCGGATGCCCTTGTCGTGGTCCTTGCCCTGCTGGCGCGCCAGGTTGGGCAGAGCCTTGAGAACCTGCTCGCGAAAGCAGTGCCCTTCCCCCAGCATCAGGATATTTTCCCCGTCCAGATCCCGGGGTTTGATGCTTTTGAGTTTGGCGAGGCGATGATCCTGCGGCATCAGCACTACAAAAGGCTCGGTGTAGAGGGGCTGGGTAACCACATCCGGCTCGGTAAAGGGCAGGGAAATTATGATCACATCGAGGTCGCCGTTGCGCAGACGGCGGCGCAGGGTAGCGGTGTAGCTCTCTTCCACCACCAGATGCATATGGGGGGCGATATCCCGCAACTTGGGAATAAAGTGGGGAAACAGGTACGGCCCGATAGTGAAAATGCCACCGACTTTGAGGGGGCTGTTGAGCTGGTCCTTGCCGGCAGCGGCCAGGTCAAAAATACGCGATGCCTCCTCCAGCACCCGCTGCGCCTGGGCTACAACATTTTCCCCGGTGGGTGTGGGGGACACCTTGTTCTTGGAGCGCTCGAATAACTCTACGCCCAATTCCTGCTCCAGCTTTTTGACCGCAATACTAAGGGTCGGCTGGCTGACATGGCAGCGCTCGGCGGCCTGGCCAAAATGCTGTTCCTGGGCGAGGGTGACGATATAGCGCAGTTCGGTTAGAGTCATGGCGGTTTCAGCTGCTGATAGCGATGGCAGATAATAGGCAAAAATTATTGCATGAGGCAAGCTAATTGAAAGTACTGTTGATAGGGTTTGGCGATATAGCCAGTCGCCTGGCATCGCGCCTGGTGGACAGTGGCAGCACAGTCACTGGTCTGCGGCGCAGTGGGGGTGGCGTGGAGGATATCCAGCTGGTGGCCGGTGACTGCCGGGATACAGAATTGCTGGAAGGGCTGCTGACTGGTCAGGATGCGGTGGTGGTAACCCTTACCCCCGGCGAGTTCAGCGAACAGGGATACCGGGATAGCTATATTGCCGGTGCCGAATCCCTGGTGGCGGCGCTGCAGCGGCTGCCGGTAAAACCCGCCACACTGTTGTGGGTATCCAGCACCAGCGTCTACGGCCAGAATCACGACGAATGGGTAGATGAGACCAGTGACACCCAACCCCGTGGTTTTTCCGGTCAGTGTCTGTTGGCAGCGGAGCGAATCATCAGCGCAGGTCCGGTGCCCGCCACCATCGTCCGCTTCAGCGGCATCTACGGTCCAGGGCGCGGGCGCCTGTTGGACGGCGTCAGGGCTGGCCGCTGTGTGCCGTCACAACCGGTCAAATGGACCAACCGCATCCACAGCGACGACTGCGCTGGTGTGCTGGAACATTTGCTTGCCAAAGCGCGGGGCGGTGATACCCTGGCGCCCCTCTACCTGGGCACAGACAGCGCACCGACTCCCCTCCACGAGGTGCAGCACTGGCTGGCGGCACGGCTGGGGGTGCAGCTGGCGGAGACAGAGGAGCCTGGACTCAGCCGTGGCAACCGTCGCTGCAGCAACGCCCTGCTGCTGGGGAGCGGGTACAGGTTTATCTACCCCGGCTACCAGGAAGGCTACGATGCCTTGTTGAGAGAAATGAAATGACTGCCAGTGGGTCAAGCCCTGTGGGAGGCAGCCCGCTGGCGACTCTGTCCGGTGGCGCAAGCCAGACCGGCGGTATTTCGCCTGCAGGCAGCCTCCTAAAATAGGCCAAGTCAAGGGGCTTGTGCCAACCCGAATAGGGCGGATTTCCCCAGATGACTGTTATCCACCGGACAGGTGGGGGTGGTGAGATAGGTGGAATTGACATCCAGCAGGCCCAGATCCTTCAGGGTGCGGCGACCGATCAGCACCGGGTACAGCATATTGTCACGGTCCCGCAGGGTGAATTCCTCGCGATAGACCTTGTCGCCGATACACAGGGGCAGGATCACCACCGGGCGGCGCTCCTCTCCCCCGGCACCGCGGATGCGAGTGTAGCGTTTGACAGGCATTTCCATATCCCGGTAAACATCCTCACCGGTTTGCTTGTCTTCCAGATGGAGGCGAAAGCGCACCCAGTTTTTGCCGCTGCGTTTGAATGGCTCGATATTTTTGGCATCCATCGACGACGTAAGCGCCCCGGAGTCCAGTTTCATTTTCACTGTGGCACCCACCGGCATTACGATGGCTTTTTCCAGCCAACCCACCACTTGTACATCATTGTTCCTGGTCGGCCTGTCGGCGGCAGCGGTGATGGACATCAGTGTGGCAACAAACAGCACTAGCAGGTGGTGGGTAAAAGGCATGAGCAGCGGGGTCTCCGTTGAAGGCTGGGCAGGGCGAGAGGAAGGGGGATTTTGGGTGATCAGATTACCATCACCCCGTCCATTTCCACCATGGCGCCCCTGGGCAGAGCGCTGATGCCGATGGCGGCACGGGCAGGATAAGGGGCGCGGAAATGCCGTGCCATGATCTCATTGACCGTGGTGAAATGGCCGAGGTCAGTGAGATAAATCGTCAGTTTGACCATGTCCTGCAATTCACCCCCAGCCGCTTCGCACACCGCCGCCAGATTGCGGAAGACCTGCTCCGTCTGCTCGGCAATGCCGCCCTGGACCAGTTCCATGGTGGCGGCGTCCAGGGGGATTTGACCCGACAGGTAAACGGTATCCCCAGCCTTAACGGCCTGGGAGTAGGTGCCGATGGCGGTGGGAGCTTTGTCGGTGTGGATAACGGCTTTGTTGGTCATGGCGATTGCTCGGGTTAATTCTTGATGCGAGAGACTTTCTGCACCGATTTGAGGGTGCGGATGCGGCGCATGATATTGGCCAGGTGAATACGGTTTTTCACCTTCAGGGTGAGGGCGACGATATTGGTGTGGGCGTCGCGCTCGTTGACCCGGATCTGTTCGATGGTGGCATTCTGCTCTGTCACCCGGGAGGCGAGAATGGCGATAATACCGCGCTCGGCTGCCACTTCCACCTTGATGTCGGTGGTGAACTCCCCATCCACACTGGGGGACCAGTTGAGGGTGATGCATTTTTCCGGATTGAGGCGGATGTCATTCAGATTTTTGCAGTTCTCCAGGTGTACCACCAGACCCCGTCCAGGGCTGATGTGTCCCATGATGGGGTCGCCGGGAATGGGGTGGCAACAGCGGGCGTAGCTGATCATCAGGCCCTCAGAGGAGTCAATCAACACCGGTGAATTGATGCCCGCGTTGTCCATCGGCTTGCGCTTGGCTTCGGGGATCAACAGGTTGGCCACCGCGTAGGCGACACGGCTGCCCAGCCCGATTTGCTGGAGGACGGTCTCAAAGGTGGGGGCACCGGTTTCCTTCAACAGCGCCTTGATCTGGGATTTTCGGATCTGTTTGTAGCTGGAGCCAAAGCTGGTCAGGGCGCGGTCCAGCAGGCGTTTACCCAGATCCACGGACTCCTCGTGCTGCTGGTTCTTGAGGAAGTGCCGGATCGCACTGCGCGCTTTGGCGGTGGTAACAAAATTGAGCCATGCGGGGTTGGGCTGGGCGCTCTTGGTGGTGATGATCTTGATCTTGTCGCCACTTTCGAGGGTCCGCGACAGGGGCGCCAGCTGGCCGTTGATCTGGCAGGCGACACAGCTGTTGCCCACCTGGGTGTGCACGGCGTAGGCAAAATCCACCGCTGTGGCGCGGCTCGGCAGCTCAATGATCTGGCCCTTGGGGGTGAACACATAGACTTCGTCGGGGAACAGGTCTGCCTTGACGTGCTCGATGAATTCGAGGGAATTGCCCGCCTGGCGCTGCAGGTCCAGCAGGCCCTTGACCCAGCGGTTGGCGCGGGCATGGTTGCTTTCGTCCTGGCTGCCGGACTTGTAGAGCCAGTGGGCGGCGATGCCATAGTTGGCCATGGCCTCCATGTCCTCGGTGCGGATCTGCACCTCAATGGGAACCCCGTGCATACCCACCAGTACTGTGTGCAGGGACTGATAGCCATTGGCCTTGGGCATGGCGATGTAATCCTTGAACTCCCCAGGCACTGGCTTGTAGAGGTTGTGAACCACGCCCAGCACCCGGTAGCACTGGTCCACGGTGTCCACTACGATGCGGAAGGCGTAGACATCCATGATGTCCTTGAACGACTTCTTCTTGGTTTTCATCTTCTGGTAGATGCTCCACAGGTGCTTCTCGCGACCTGTGACACTGGCCTTGATATCTTCAACCTCAAGGCGAACCTCGATCATGGTTTTGATCTCGGTGACAATTTCCTTGCGATTGCCCCGGGTTGCCCTGATCGCTTCTCGCAGGCGCCGGTGGCGCAGGGGGTGGAGGGCGGCAAAACCAAGATCCTCGAATTCCACCCGCATGTCGTTAAGCCCCAGGCGCTGGGCCAGGGGGGCATAGATCTCAAGGGTTTCGCGGGCGATGCGGCGGCGCTTTTCCGGGGCCAGAACCCCCAGGGTGCGCATGTTGTGGAGGCGGTCGGCAAGCTTGACCAGAACAATGCGGATATCCTTGGCCATGGCCAGGGTCATTTTTTGGAAGCTTTCCGCCTGCTGTTCGGCTTTTGAAGAAAACTCGATTTCGGTCAATTTGCTGACCGCATCCACCATGGCGGACACGGTGCGGCCAAAGCGCCAGCTCAGTTGGGTCTTTGTGGCGGGGGTATCCTCAATGACGTCGTGGAGCAGCGCCGCCATAAGGGTTTCGTGGTCCATATGCATATCCGCGAGGATATGGGCCACGGCGATGGGGTGAGTGATGTAGGGGTCGCCGCTCTGGCGTTCCTGGCCGCGGTGGTACTTGTCGGCAAACTCGTAGGAGCGAACGACCTTTTTGACCTGTGAGGGTTCAAGATAGGAGGAAAGCTTGTGTTCCAGCGCTTCAAGAGCTTGCAAGTTTTCCTCCGGTGTAATTACGACTCGTCAGCGAGCAGGCTGTCGTCGTCGGCGACGGGCTCAGGCAGCGGACTGTGGAGCATATTGAGATCCATAAAGTCGTGGGTCTCTTCCTTTTCATCAAGAATGGACGCAGTGACAAAGCCCTCTTCAATTTCCCGCAGGGCTACGACGGTGGGCTTGTCGTTTTCCCACTTCACTTTAGGCTCTTTGCCGCCGGTGGCAAGTTGCCGTGCCCGTTTGGAGCTGACCATAACCAGTTCAAAACGGTTGTCGACGTGTTCGAGACAATCTTCTACGGTGATGCGAGCCATGCTTGTTACCTGTCTGTGACGCGATAAGGGGTGATAAAGGGTGTGCCGCCGGGGCGACGAACTGGGCAGTTTACAAAAAAAATGTCTGTCAGGACAATAAATCCTGCAATAGGAGTCCGTGGCGGCTCTGTTGTTTGTCCAGGGCCAGTCGCCGACTGGTGACGATTGCCTTGAGTTCGTTGAGGGCAACATCAAAGTTGTCGTTGATGATGAGGAAATCAGCCTCGCGGTAGTGGGACATTTCCAGGGTGGCTTCCGCCAGTCGACGGGCGATCACCACCGCATCGTCCTGGCCGCGATTGGTCAGCCGTTCCAGCAGGGTTTCCCGGGATGGGGGCAGGATAAAAATACCCACTGCATCCGTCATCAAGGTGTGGATCTGGGAGGCACCTTGCCAGTCGATTTCGAGGATAACGTCGATACCCCGCCCCAGAGTTTCCTCCACCCAGAGCCGTGAGGTGCCATAGAAGTTGTCAAACACCCGGGCATGTTCCAGGAAAGCCTGTTGCGCCAGCATGGCTGCGAAGCGGGCAGTATCGACAAAATGGTAGTTGATGCCGTCTGTTTCCCCTGGACGCATGGGTCTGGTGGTGTGGGATACGGAGACCTGTATGCCCTCCAGGCTGGCTACAAGGCCGTTAACCAGGCTGGTTTTACCCGCACCGGAGGGAGCTGAAACGGTAAAGAGAGTACCCTTGGAGGTCATGAGTGCTGTGTTCCCCTGGTTTTCCGCCTGCCGGTGATGGCGGGGTGTAAGTATTGGTGTGCAAGGCCTGGCTTTGCGCCTGTTCCCTGGCCATCCCGGTTTGGACCGGGGCCGATTATAAGGGGATTCCACCGGCAGCGTCATTGTCAGTCAAGGATTGTCCGTCAAGGATTGTCCCTCAAGGATTCTGCCCCCGGGGCTTGGCGCGACTGGTGGCCACTGCGGTGAGGGGATTGTCCGGCCAGGGGTGCCTGGGGTAGCGGCCCTTGAGATCCTTGCGCACTTCGAAATAGGTGGTGGCCCAGAAATTGGCCAGATCCCGCGTCACCTGCACCGGGCGCCGCGCCGGAGACAACAAGTGAATCAGCACCGGCACGCGACCCTGCACCACTCTCGGGGTATCCGTCTGGCCAAACATTTCCTGCAATTTCACTGCCAGCACGGGCTCCTCGCCACTGTAATCGAGGCGCAGACGGGAACCGCTGGGGACGTCGATATGGGTGGGCGCCAGCGTGCCCAGTTGCTGCTGCAATGACCAGTCGAGGCGGTTGAGGAGAATCTCCCCAAGGGGCAGGCGATCGAGCTGGTCGAGCCTTGACACTTTGTCCAGATGAGGCCCGAGCCAGTCCGCCACGGTAGCCAGCAGTGATTGCTCGCCATGGTCGGGCCAGGGTTCCCCAAGCACCCGGTGCAGCAGTCTCAGGCGACCCAGCAGCTGGCGATCCTCGTCTGACCAGTTCAGGTGGCCGCGCTCCTGCACGGCAGATACCAGCGCCTGGCGCACCGCTTCAGGCGGCAGCTGTTGCAGGGATTTGCGCTCCATGATCAGCGGGCCAATGCCGCGCACCTGTTCGCCACTCAGACGGCCAGCGCTGGCATCCCAGCGGATATCGCTGCGCCACTGGCGGGCTTCCGCAAACATCTGCTCCAGGGTTTCAGTGGCGATAGACGCGCCGTGAAAAATTCGCGCGCCGCTGGCCTGGCCGTCCAGTTCAACGGCCACCAACCACTCGCTGCGGGCGAGGGCGTGATCTTGCGGCAGGATGGCCTGGCCACCGCTCACCAGCTTGAAACGACCGGCGCCCTGCCCCTGGGCAATGCGATCCGGGTAGGCGCGGGCCAACAGTTCGGGAATAGCGTGCAGATCCTTGATATCCAAAGAGCACTCAGCGCGCCCGGCCCACTGCCTGGCGGCGCGATACCAGCGGCCTTCCGGCCCGGCGCTGTCACGTCGGGGGCGCTGCTCAATCACATGGACAAGATCCACCTCGCGGCTGGCCGGAGCCTCCTCCAGCCACGCCACCAGCCAGCAGGCCAGTGGCAATAGCCCGCGCTCGGACGCAGCATCCAGCAGCACCGCCAGGCGCGGGTGCGTGGGCCAGCGGGCGCAGCGATTGCCCAGAGCGGTGAGGCTGCCATCCGCCGTCAATATCCCCAGTGACTGCAACAGCTGGCGACCGCTGGCCAGGGCCGCTGCTGGTGGCGCCGTGACCCAGCGCAGTTGCAGCGGATCGGCTATCCCCCAGCGGGCCAGCTCAAAGGCGAGGCCTGACAAATCCGCCTGGAGGATTTCTGCCTCGCCGTGGGGTGTCAGGGGTTGTTCCTGGGACCACAGGCGGTAGCAGTAACCGGCGGCCTCGCGCCCGGCGCGGCCCCGGCGTTGGTCGGCGCTGGCGCGGTTGACCCGACGGGTATCGAGTCGGGTCAAACCGGAGCGGGGCTGGAACACCGGCACCCGCTCCTGACCGGCATCGATAACCACCTGGACGCCGGGCACAGTGAGGCTGGATTCAGCAATGGCGGTGGACAGGATGATTCGCCTTGGGCCGTCCCTGACGGGGCGCAATACCGCCTGCTGCTGGGCCAGGGTCAGCTGGCCGTGCAGGGGGCAGAGGTCTATGTCGGCAGGCAAGGTACTCGACAGCTGGTTGTGCAGACGGCGAATCTCCCCCTGGCCCGGCAAAAACACCAGGATATGTCCAGCGTGGGCAGCCAGTGCCTCGCCAATCACCCGCGCCCGGTGGATGGCGGGTTCCTCGCGGGGCGGCTGCGGGCGGTGAAATGTGGTTACCGGCCAGGCGCGGCCCGGGCAGTCGATAACCGGGGTGTTCTCCCCCAGCACCCTTAGCAGAGCGGCAACGTCGAGGGTGGCGGACATCACCACCAGCTTCAGGTCCTCCCGCACCCCCTGTTGTACATCCAGGGCGAGGGCCAGGCCCAGATCTGCTTCCAGGCTGCGCTCATGGAATTCATCAAAAATAATGCCCGCCACCCCGTCGAGCAGTGGATCGTCCTGCAACATGCGGGTGAGGATGCCCTGGGTGACGACTTCCAGACGGGTATGACGGCTGACCTTGCTTTCGCCACGCACCCGGTAGCCAACGGTTTCACCCAGTGGCTCGCCGAGTTGTTCAGCCATATAGGCAGCAGCCAGCCGCGCCGCCACCCGGCGCGGTTCCAGCAACAGCCAGCGGCCCTGGTTTTTGTCGGTTGTCCTGATCAGTTCGAGGGGCACACGGGTGGTTTTGCCCGCGCCTGGCTGAGCCACCAGCAGGCAGCGGTTGTGTACTGCGAGGCTGGTGACCACGTCCGCGAGCACGGTTTCAATGGGCAGCGTTGCTTTCTCAGTCGCAATAGCCGTCACGACAGCAGGGCCAGCAGGCTGTCGCTGTCGGTCGGCAATCCTGCGGCACTGGTTTCACTGAACAGGGCGTCCGCCAGGGCCTGCTTTTGCTGCTGCATTTCCTGAATGCGCTCTTCCACCGTATTTGTGGCGACCAACTTGTAGACAAATACAGGCTTGTCCTGGCCGATGCGGTGGGCGCGATCGGTGGCCTGGTTTTCCACCGCCGGGTTCCACCAGGGGTCGACGTGGATCACTACATCGGCGGCTGTGAGGTTCAAACCGCTGCCGCCAGCTTTAAGACTGATCAGAAACAGCCGCGCCGCCCCGGACTGGAACTTTTCGATGGCTTCATCCCGGTGGCGTGTTTTACCGGTGAGCTTGACATAGGGGATTTTCAGATGTTTGACCATATCCTCGATCAGGGCGAGGGCCTCGGTAAACTGCGAAAACAGCAGGATATTGCGCCCCTCCTCCAGCAGCTGCGGCAGGTTTTCCTCCAGCCAGTCGAGCTTGGCGTGCTCGTTGATATTGGCGGCTTTGTCCAGTTTGACCAGGCGCGGGTCGATACAGGCCTGGCGCAGTTTGAGCAGGGCGTCGAGAAATTCAATATGGCTGCGGGCCAGACCTTTGGCTGCAATCAGCTCGCGGATCCGCTTTTCCATGCTCACCCGGATGCTCTCGTAGAGCTGGCGCTGTTTTCCCTCCAGTTCCACATATTGAACGATGATGGTTTTTTCCGGCAGCTCGGCGACCACCTCCGCCTTGGTGCGCCGCAGCATAAAGGGCGCCACACGCCGCGCCAGCTCGGTTTTTCGCAGGTCGTCATGATTGTTTTCTATGGGTTGGCGGAAGCGGTTGCGAAAGGCCTCCTTGCTTCCCAGTAATCCCGGCAGGGCAAAATCCATCAACGCCCACAGTTCACCCAGATGGTTTTCCATGGGGGTGCCGGTCAGGCACAGGCGGGTTTGGGCGTTGAGCTGTCGCACCTGCTGGGCAATTTTGGTCTGGCTGTTTTTGATGGCCTGGGCTTCGTCGAGCACCAGCAGGCTGAATGTGTGGTTTTTGTATCTGGCGTCATCCCGCAGCAGCAGGGGATAACTGGTGATCACCAGGTCACTCTTCTTGATGAGTTTGAACTGGCTGTCCCGCTGCGGACCTTGGATAAGGGTCACCTTGAGGCCGGGGGCAAAGCTCGCCGCCTCCCGCAGCCAGTTGCCCATCAGGCTGGTGGGGGCAATCACCAACGCGGGCTGGCGCAATTTTCCGCTCTCTTTCATGTGCAGGATCAGCGCCAGGGTCTGGAGGGTTTTGCCCAGCCCCATGTCGTCGGCCAGCACGCCGCCAAAGCCGTAACGCTGCAAAAAAGCCAGCCAGTCCAGCCCCTGCTGCTGGTAGGGACGCAGCTGGGCGTTGAGTGCGGGTGGAACTGGCACAGGCTCCAGCCCGGCAAAATCCTTGAGTTGACGGATCAGCTTTTGCGCCAGGGGCGCCCTGCCGGTGTCGAGAGACTCAGTCCCCTGCAAACGCGCAGCCTGGAACGCGGCGAGGGTGACCGGTTTGCCGAGCTTTTTCTGGTTGAACAGCTCCTCGATCAGGTCGCGAATGGTTTGCAGGGGGGCGGTGTCCACCCGCAGCCAGGTGCCGTCCTCCACGGGCAGCATGATATGGTCGCCGCCACCCTGCTCCAGCCACTCCCCAACCAGCACCGAGGTGGAAAAGTGCATGGAGTCGAGGACAAAATTCAGGGAAAAATCGAACCAGTTGCGATCCTTGTCCCGCAGGCTCATGTCCGGGGTGACGTGGCGCAACTTTAGGTCATATGCAGGATCGCGGCTGACAATCCAGCCCTGCTGCTCCAATGTGGGGATGACTGACTGTTCAAACTGCAGCCAGTTGTGCATCAGCTGGTGAGCGGTTTTGCCCTCGCATAGCCAGGCGTTGCGCCACGGCTCAAAGTCTTTTACCAGGTAGAGCTGGTGTTGGTTAAGCATATCAATATGCCGTCTTTCGCTGGCCAGATCCCGTTTGATGAAATGCTGTTTGCCCTGATGCTCAACTACCTGGGTTACCTCGGGGCGTTTATCCGGGTCCATGGGGATGGCTATGTCGCCGTATTGCCAGTGCAGCAGCAGGCCGGGATAGCGCATGCCCTGCTCGGTAATGGACGCCACCAGGGTGATATGGGGCTCGGGGGTGTCGGCTACCACAATGTCCGGCTCCGCCGGCAGTGGCAGCTGCTCGCGGTCAAAACGGCTGCGCAGCAGGGCGGATATTCGCGGCATCTCGGCCTTGGGCACCGGCGGCATGGCGGCCAGGCGGATAAAGTCGGCAGCGGGCAGGGGGTAAATCACCTGGCCAAGTTGCTGATTGTCCTTATCCAGATAGTAGGGCGGCACCGTGGCGATCAGCTGCCACTGGTTGACGCCCGGCAGGGTGAACGACAGCTGGCTGTGGTCACCCTTGTCCTGCCAGTCCATGGCCGCTGCCAGTGATGGCCCCCGCGTCAGCATCCGCGCAGGCTCGGTGAGAATCATGCGGCCTGTGGCCAGCATCCGCGCCAGTGCCAGCCCACCTTCCTCCCCCCGCAGTCGAATGTGTCCACCCTGGCGCAGCCCCTGTAACAGGGGCGCGATGGCCTCATCTTCGGGGAGTACGTGATTGGGCGCCTGGTAGTAATAGCCACTGAAATCAATGGGGGTGGCGGCTATCTGGCTCCAATCGCCGTCTTTTTTCAGGTAGGCCTTGTAGGCTTTAATTTCCACACCATGGGGTGTGCAGGTCAATCCATAGAGCAAATAGTGCCTGCCGTATAGCAGTGGCGAGGGTCGACCTGAGGATTCCGCAAGGTCGGCAAGCCAGGCTTCCAGTGGGTTATAGGTGCGCTGAGCGACAGCCCGGTCAGCGGGCCTGAGCCGCTGTTGCTGTTGGATCAGCTTCAGCAATGCTGCCACAGCGTGCTTGCAGTTAATGCCCACCGGGCAGCTGCACAAGCTTTGCAGACCGTAATTGGAGCGGGTTATTTCCAGTGTATAAGGTTTGCGGCCACTGCCCGACACCTTGGCAAACACCAGCTCCTGCTCATCCTCTGAATCCTCCAATACCGACAGTACATGGCCAGAATTGAAATAGCGCCGCCCACGATCAAAGGTGGCACTGTCGGTCATGCGGATAACATCGTTGAGGGTGACTTCCACGGGGTTCTCCGTGTGGGGGATGGTTGCTGACTGGCCCGCAATAATACCCGAAGATGCTGTGTCGATCCGTTCCCGGCCAGATTGCCGAGCCTTGATTGTGCAGGTTGCAAAGGCTGCCCCGGTCAGGTCGCGCCCGGAGCAGTCCACTCAAGACTGAGGCCCTGGGTCGCGGAGAGCGTGCGCACGGGTCGCTTCCGCAAATACCCCAATGTCGTTGATGCTGCTGAGGTCGTAGTATCGCTCAAGGCTTACCTGCCCCGTCGACTTCTCTTCTCGCCTGGCGATGACCAGGATTTGGTGGTGGACGGATTGGCTGCGCACAAGGGCAAAGCAGTCAAAGAGTACGTGAAAAGTCTCGGCGGCAAACTGACTCCTCACTTTCTGCCAGGGTACGCGCCGGAATTGAATTCAGACGAACGTGTCTGGAGCCATACCAAGCAGACAGGCCTGTCGCGACGACCGGTGTAAAAAGGTGAAAAATTGCCCGAAAAAGTTGAATCCGGTTGATCAACAATTGCGCCATCTCGCGAATAATCCGGAGCTGATTCGCTCTTTCTTTAAACATCCGGATGTAGCCAATATTTCCGCTTACGAGTAATGCGAACTATAAAGAATTATTCGGGAACCCTGGCGGCAGGCCCCACACCAGACAAAATAAAACCATATGGCGTACAATGCCTCACCAACCAAGGTAAAGGACCCCCCGTTATGACCGACATAATGCCCAAAACTGCACCCGCCAGAACCCCGCCCCCCGCAAGAACTGCCCCCGCGAAGAAGAAAGAACCGGCAGCTGTGATCTCATCCAAAACCATCGCAGAGCAAACCGAAGCCTTCCTGCGCGCCGGTGGCGTGATCGACAAGGTCAAATCCGGCGTCAGTGGCCACCAGAATCTGGCTGGCCCCAAGCACATCACCCTGGGCAACAAGCCTGCTAACTGAAATCAGCACTGCCGCAACCCCCGTTCCCCCGTTCGGCGTGGGAACGCATAACCCAGCCAGGCACCGAGCCATCCTCCCAGCCAAAGTCTGGGAGGTGGGTGTGCTGATGGTTTTCTACAGACTACAGAATAAATCGAGTCTGACCCCGTACTCTTCGGTACTCTGCATATAGAATTATTTCGTTCACGTTGTGTCCCTTTGTGCACTCTAGCGCCCGCAACAACGGACAGTTTGGAGCGCAGCGAAAAATTGTTCCGAGTGGTTGCGCTTGCTATGGTTTTGGGTGAACGAAATCACCGCCTGAACCCTTTATAAAATTTGAGTTATTACGCATGAAGCACTCACCAGATAATTGCCAAAAATCACCTCTACCGCGAGAGTGAACTACATATTCAATTACCTCTGACTCGGTGGCGAATACAATTACATTGTGACCATCCGTTTTAAGTACATCCGTATGTTCCGAGACCTGCCAATTAAAACCGAGGGTCTTTGCTGACATCTCATTGTATGGTCCTAGAAAGCATAGTTTCGTCCAATCATCACCGCCAAACTTTGACAGGTCTAAATGTTCAAAATTGTTAGCCTTGAGTTCAGAATAAATCGCTTCACTTGTTTTGCTGGCTATGTTCTCGTTTTCACTGCAACCAAAGAGGGTAACTACAGTGAAAATTATTGCGATTCTATTCATAGGCATAACGTTGCGCACAGGGACTGTCAAACCCTTAGGGTTTGACAGTCCCAGCAGCCGAAGGCTGCGATTGCTGCGGATGGTTATGAGTTCGCGATGTTTGCATGAGTTGTAACGGCCGACAGAAATGTTTTACATGCATCGATTAATTCTGGATATTTGTCTTGGCCAAGATACGTGCATTCGTGAGCCAGAAGATTACGGTATTCAACCGCATAACTTACAAGCTTATACGTCGCTTCTGGGGCTACTTCGCCAACTCCCTTCAGGGCGCAATACTTTCTGTATAAAGCGTCAACCCCCCACTTCCGATAGCTTTCGTACGTGTCACTACTAGGCCGGGTATCGGTGGTTTCGAGCCAAACTACGAGCGACCGAAGAATACCTTCAATCGCAGATACATGCGTGACCAACAGATTTGGTCCGTGTTCTGGATTTTCGATGCTTTCTTTCGCAATCTTTAGACGCTGGGCTGGATACGAGCGATAGTAGATTTCTCGAAGTTCCTTGAGGTGCGTTTCGTAGTCCATCTTTTTACTCATAACGGTCTGTTAATGAGGTAAGAGCTGCCTCATTAACAATCCTGGAAGGCATACCTTTTAAGCACACCCTGTAAATTTTTCGATACTCCAAGCACTTGTTTTTCCTCCAGAAAAAATTCTGACTCGCATTGCTTCTGTCATGAAAAGGTACCTCACCTCGATAGGCATGAGCGTAAAAACTAGAAACTGACCTTTGCGTTTTATACCGGGAGCGGGAGCAGGCTGCGGTGAAAGCACCTTCCACCCGATGGATAATGCGTACCGTGTCAAAGCGCCATGGAGTTGAATGAACATTGCCGCAGGGTGTTGCGGCCACTCTGTTGAGGCCGTGGGAGGTTCCTGGCGTTGGCCTGCCCGGGCCTGGAAAGGTTGTTTGTGGGAACACACGGCCAGGTCTGTCACTGGCGTGCAGGAAGTCAGGGTCAAGGCGTGGCTGGATAGCCCATGAGTGCTGGTTCGAGGTTTGCTGTAAATGGCGAGGCATCTTTCACTTTCCCTGTCGGCCTGTGGTGACAATAGCGGAGTGAATGAAACGGGGCAAGCAGCCTGTCGCAGTGCCTTTCACTCCTGCAGGTTTTTAAACGGCAACAACTCCGCCGCCTCCTCCCGGTAGCGTTCCATCTGTCGCTGCTCCTGCACCAGAAATTTCCCCACCGCTTCGGCAAAGTCTGGATTGGCAATCCAGTGCAGTGAATGGGTTTCCACTGGCGTGAAGCCGCGCAGGATTTTGTGCTCCCCCTGGGCGCCAGCGTCGAATTTGTGCAGTCCCCGCGCGATGGCAAAATCAATGCCCCGGTAGTAGCACAGTTCAAAGTGCAGGAAGTCGTACTCCCCCGCGCAGCCCCAGTAGCGTCCGTAGAGGGTGTTTCTGTCGTAAAAATACAGGGCGGCGGCGACGGGTTTGGCGCCGCTGTGGGCCACGGCCATGGCAATCTGTTCCGGCATGGTGGCGCCGATTTGCAGGAAGAATTCACGGCTAAGGTAGCCCGCGCTGCCGCTGCGCTTGAGGTAGGTGCGGTGGTAGACCTGGTAGAAAAATGCCCACAGGTCCGCTGTGATGTCGGCGCCGGTCAGCACCTCGATATGAAATCCCTGCTCCGCCACCTGACGGCGTTCGCGGCGGATCATTTTGCGTTTGCGGGATGACAGGGCGGCGAGAAAGTCCTCGAAACTCCCGTAGGCAGCGTTTGCCGGATCGTTATTAACCCAGTGGTATTGCACGCCGGTGCGGCGCATCAGGTGGGGGTTGCTGATGGATGCTTCGAGCAGGGCCAGCTGCGCCTGTTCGGGGAACAGCAGGTGCCAGCTTGAGGCGCCGCTATCCCGGGCCAGCTCGATCACCTGCTTGACCAGTTCCTGCGCCAGGGAAGTTTTGTCTGCACCCTCGGCAAAGCGGATACGGGGGCCGGTGGCGGGGGTAAAGGGGATGGCGCTGAGCAATTTGGGGTAATAGTCGAGGCCGTGGCGGCGGTAGGCATCGGCCCAGGACCAGTCGAACACATACTCGCCCCAAGAGTGGGTTTTCAGGTACAGGGGCATAAAGGCCTGGTTGCGGCCACTGCTGTCGATGCTCAGGTGCCGGGGTGTCCAGCCGCTGGCGCTGCAGACACTGTGGCTGTCTTCCAGGGCGGCGAGAAACTGCGGGCGCAAAAAGGGATAGTCCAGTGTGCTGGCCTTCACCTTGGGCAGTTCGGGCAGTTCGGGCAGCTTGGACAGGCTAGTCATGCCAGGGGGCCTTGCCCTTCAGCAGCGGTCCCAGCTCGTCGATTGTGCGGTGACAGAGCTTGTGGTAGCGCGGCCCGTGCCAGCCGCACACAAATGAACTTGCCAGCTGTAGTTGCAGGTCAGTCCCCGAGCGCTGCTCAAGCTGTTCACGGGCTACATCCAGATCGTGGATAAAGCCGAGGGCATCCTGTATCCGCATCAGGTCCCTGATATAGCGCGCTACCCGTCTGGCGGGCATCAGGGGGGCGAAGAATTCCAGGCCGTAGCGCAATTGCTTGAGGCTGATGCGCAGGGCGTGGAGTTTGGCCGGTACCAGCTTGCGAGCACCCTTGAAGCGCTTGCGAACCTGCATAAGGACGCTGTCCATCTGCAGGGCGGCAAAGGTGTGAAGGTCGGCAGCCCCGATCAGGTTGTTGGTTGGCAAGCGGTGGAGGGCAATGCTGAGGTCCAGCAACAGACGCCCCTGTGCGGCGGGATCAATGGGGCTGATGGCTTGATGTTGTGCCTGGCGTGCGCCCTGCAAGGTTTCCTTGAGCCGGGACAGGCCGGTGATTTCCGCCGCAGTGGTGCCTGCCACGGGGGCGAGTATTTCATCGCACAGGACATCGAGATCGCGGGCATCGCCGAGGCTGTTGCCATTGTCCCGCAAGAGAGTACTCCAGTGGCTGACAAACCCCGGCGGCAGGGCAGGGGCAAACAACCGCAACAGGGAGCGCAGCCTGCGCTGGGAGACCCTCAGCTGATGGATGAATTCGGCCTGGTGGCCGGTTGCTGCACCCTGCACATTGGCCTGCCAATGGCGCAGGCAGGCAAAGGCCAGTTGCCGAAAGGCGTCCACCGGCGATTGGTGCGCTTCAATGTGCGACGCTTCAGCGCGGGCCGCCCTGGATGCAAGACCCGCCAGCAGGCGATAGCCACGTTCGGATTTGCTGACGTCATCCGGCAAGACGGGAATATCCCTGGCCAACTCAGCGGCGAGCAGGAGCAGATCATGGGGCTGGCCGCTGTCCAGTTCCAGCTCGATTTCACAGATTGGCGCGCTGTGCTCATTACATGTCAGTTCCCCGGTATCGATCATGATCAGGATGCGGGTGTCGGCATCCGGGCTGTACACCCGGGTTTCGCGGCGGAAGCGGGTGGAAAACACCGGCACAAGTTCATCCTGATGGCGGCTCAACAGTTTGCGGGTGGCAGCCCGGTCAATGGCAGAAAAGTCAAAGGCTTCGCTGAAAGGTCGCTCCCATTCCGGGCGCTGGCTCAAGCCGCTGCTGGCGGTGGCGGCACATTTCACGGTTTGCAGCTGGCGGCGACCCTGGCGGCGGATTCGCACTGCCACCCCGTGTTTTTTCAGCAGTAAATCAGGGGTGTCGTAGTAGGTATTTTCCAGGGTGCTGGCATTGCCGGATTTGGCGGCGGCGAGGATCAGGGGGTGGCGACGCAGGCGTGCCAAGGCGTTGCGGGGCAGGCTCAACTTGAGCTCGGTCTCAGTACCCATACAAGTGGATCCGTTGACAGGGATGGACATACTCCCCAATGACCGGGTTGCCGTCAAGCGGTGGTTGACTCCTTGGGAATAACAGTTTAACCGTTGGTTGTCACTGTTTTCGTGTGGTTGACAAACCGGCAGGTGAATTGCGAGCCCTTGCCCAGGGTGCTGTGAATCTTCAGGGTTCCGTTGTGGCGCCCCAGCACATGCTTGACGATGGCCAGACCGAGGCCGGTGCCACCTGTGGTGCTGGCGCGGCTGTCATCGGCACGATAGAAGCGCTCGGTGAGCCGTGGCAGATGCTTGGGGTCAATGCCGATACCATTGTCGGCGACGCTCACCACCACTCCGCCAGCGCAGCCCCGCGCCCGGATGGTGATATCGCAGCCCTGGGGATTGTGGCGGATGGCGTTGACCACCAGGTTGGCAAAGGCGCTGTGCAATTCCTTCAGCTCACCCACCATGGACAGCCCCGGTGTGCAGTGGAGGTGCAATCTGTGGATGCCCTGGGTGAGCATTTGCTGGCTTTCCACAATGGAGGTAAGCAAATACTCGATGTCCACCAGGGCGCGATTGGGGTTGATATGGCTGGATTCCAGTCGCGACAGCAGGACCAGGTCTTCCGCCAGTGAATTGAGGCGCTTGGCCTGCTGGTCCATCTGCGGCAACGCCCGCTGCCATTGGGGAGGCAGTGAGTCCTTGCTGTCTTCGAGGGTTTCCAGGTAGCCGATCAGCACGGTCAGGGGTGTTCGCAATTCGTGGGAAATATTGGCGACAAATTCCTTGCGCATTTCCTCCAGACGCCGCAGACGGGTGATATCCCGCACCACCAGCACAATCTCCCCGCGGCCAAAGGAGCCGGCAGTAAACTGCAGGATGCGCTGGGCATTGGCGTGGGAGGGCAGCTCCAGGGGCGGGCTGAAGCTCTGGCTGTGGATAAAATTCACAAACAGCGGGTTGCGCACCAGATTGGCAATGTTTTCCCCCTTGTCACTCTCCCGCAACTGAAGCAGCTGGGTGGCCGCCGGGTTCCACCAGTCGAGGCTGCGGTCGCTGTTAAGCAGCAGCATGCCATCGTCCAGGGCCGAGGTGATCTGGCGGATGCGCAGGGCCAGGCTGGTATAGTTTTTTTGCGACTGGTCGATGCGACGCTTGAGCCGGTAGAGATAATCGGAAATGTCCCCCCACACGCCACTGGCTTCCGGGGGCATGGTGTCGCTGTCGGCGGCCAGCCAGGCGTAGAGCCTGTTGACCCTCACCAGGGTAAACACCATATAGGCGGTACCGCCAATCAGCAGTGTGGTGAGGGGAAAGCCATTAAAGAGGCCGAAGGCCAGCAGGAAAATCGCCAGGGCGACGACCCGTTGGACCTCTGTGCGCAATCCTTCCTGCAAAATTGCCTCGGAATCATTTTTAAGAGGAGGCGGGATTTTCGCCTTCACGGGGGGTTATGTCGAGTGCGGTGATGATGCGCTTGAGGTTTCAGCCGGGAAATCGGGTGGAAAACCGGTATCCGGCGCCGCGCACGGTCTGGATCAGCTGTTCGTGATCCGCCACCGACAGTGCCTTGCGCAGGCGGCGGATATGCACATCCACGGTGCGCTCGTCCATATAGACGTTGCCACCCCAGACGTGGTCAAGAATCTGGTCGCGGGAATAGACGCGATCCTGGTGAGTGAGGAAAAAGCCCAGCAGGCGAAATTCCGTTGGCCCCATGGACAGGGTCTGGTCGCCGATGGTGACATGGTGGCTGACAGGGTCGAACACCAGGTCCCTGGCGCTGATGATCTCCTCGGGCATTTGCGGCTGCTTGCGGCGCAACACGGCCTTGGTACGCGCCACCAGCTCCCGGGGCGAGAACGGCTTGGTAATGTAGTCGTCGGCGCCGCCCTCAAGGCCTTGCACCAGGTTGTCCTCCTCCGCTTTGGCGGTGAGCATGATCACCGGCAATTTTTCCGTCAATTCATCGCGCCGCAGGCGCCGCAGCAGCTCAATGCCGCTGGTCACGGGCATCATCCAGTCCAGCAGTACCAGTTCAGGTTTCTCGTCGATGATAAGGGCGTGACCATCGCGGGCGTTTTCGGCCTGCAGGCAACGGAATCCAGCCACCTCAAGGGCAATACCGACCATGTCGCGGATTGCGGCTTCGTCATCAATGATCAAAATGGTTTGCACTGCCATGGCTGTTCTCTCCGGGTTGCCATCTTCAGGTCTGTGGCTGAGGCCTCCTATTACATGGCGCTTTCATGACAATGCTGTGACAGCTGCAAGTGTGGCCACCGTTCAGACCCCTGTCCAGCCCGGCGGCCAGCGGTAATCCAGCACCAGGGCGGCAAAGATCACCACGCCCACCCAGCGGCTGTGCATAAAGGCCTTGAAGCAGGCATCCCGGTCGCGGTTGCGGGTGGATAACAGCTGATGGGCAAACAGCAGGGCGACAATGGCCACGCCGAGATAAAAAAACAGGCCAAGACCAAACAGCATGCCACTGATTGCCAGCAGCAATACGGTGACCAGTTGCAGTGCGGCAATGATCTTCAGGTCGTGACGACCGAACAGCACGGCGGTGGATTTGACGCCGATACGGATATCGTCGTCGCGATCCACCATGGCATAAAAGGTATCGAATACCACTGTCCAGCAGACCACCGCCAGTACCAGGGGCCACAGTTGCCAGGGCAGTGAATTGCTCTGGGCGGCAAAGGCCAGGGGGATGCTCCAGCCCCAGGCCAGCCCCAGCACTAGCTGCGGCAGGTGGGTGTAGCGTTTCATGAACGGGTAGATGGCGATGATGGCGGCGCCGATACAGGCCAGCGCCACCGTCAGCCCATTGGTGAGCAGCACCAGGCCAAAGCCCAGCAGAGACAGCACAAAAAACACCGCCAGCGCTTCCCGGGGTTTGATATGGCCGGTGGCCACCGGGCGATAGCTGGTGCGCTCCACATGGGCGTCGATATGGCGGTCGGCGTAGTCATTGATGGCGCAACCGGCAGCGCGCATCACAAAGGCCCCGGCAATAAAAATGGCCAACAGGGATACATCGGGCAAGCCCTCTGCCGCCAGCCACAGTCCCCACAGGGCAGGCCACAGCAACAGCACTGTACCCACCGGCTTGTGGAGGCGGGTGAGGTGAATAAAGTGGCGCAGACGTTGAGGTTTTTGCCAGGTCATATCAGGGGGTGCGTGGGGCTGTTGGCCGCCATTGTACGGGTTAGGGCTGGGGATTAAAGCCGGGCAGAAAAATCTCGCTCACCAGCAGCGGTTTGCCCTGGAGACGGAATACCGAGCGCCGTCCCCACAGTGTCTGGCCCCGGGCGGCGCAGATGTCGGGCAGGGTTGCGCCATCAATCCTTGCCACTTCCACCGGGTCGCGGGTCATGCTGTTGTCCCTGAACAGCAATTCCCCCAGGGGCCTGCTGTCCAGCTGTCGCAGGTGGCGCAGTTTTCCCCTTAATGTGGCCAGGGGCACAATGCTGCGGGCGAATACCCAGGGGGTGCCGGTGCCGATCAACAGCACTTCGCGAATCAGTGCCCGGCGCTGCGGCGGCAGGCGCAGGGCGCGGGCCTCCACAGTGGTGGGCAGGCCGACAAACTGACGGAGGATTTCAACGCGAAAGTCGCCGCCACTGGCACTGACAAGGCGGCGTGTGAGGGAGCCGCGATCTTCCAGCCATTGCTGCCAGTAACGGGGAATGGCGCCATCGTGACAGTGGTCGAGTGTGCGCCAGCGGGGTTCAAGGATTTTGGGCTGTGAGGGGCTGGGCAAGGGTGAGTTCCGCGGCAATGGGTCAGGGCGGGCATTATACAAGTTGTTGGTACCAGGAGCCGAACACCGAGGCAGCCCTTACCAGGTATAGGAGATGCTGAGGGAGCCATATTCATGGTGGTGCTTCTGTTGCCTGAACTCCCGGGTGCGGAACACCTGGCCGTAGGACACCTTCCACTGGCGCACCAGAAAGCTCACCCCCACGGAGACATCCGCCACCAGATATTCCTTGTCGATACTGTGACTGTCGCGCCAGGTGTTGCCGTCGAGGAAAATATCGTTACCCACCAGACGGCCATCCACAGACACAAAACCGTGCAGGCCATAGAGCAGTTTGTCAGTAATGATAAGGCGGCTGTCACCGCTGCCGGGGGCACTGTTGTCCCCTGCCGGACGCACGGCGGAGGTGCCGAAGTCTTCCGGCAGATCCCAGCCAATGCGGTATTCACCCCCGGCATTGAGATAGCTGCCGACGTTGCCGATGGCGATACCGGCATGGCTGATAAAGTCATGTTGCAGGCTAAAGGGCAGGCGATGGTTGAACAGGCGCAGCTTGTTTTCATACACCAGTTGCAACACGGGTTCATTGCGCAGCTGGTTATCCCAGCCCTTGAATTTTTTCATGTTGCGCAGATCGTGAATGGCGTCCTGGGCCTCCTTGGCAAGGGAGGCCGGACCCACCACGCCGAGGTTGATGCCGACAGAATCAAGGCGCTGTGCGGTGCGGGCGTGGTAACCAAACCCCAGGTACAGGTAGCCCGCGTAGGGGCGATCATCCACTTGCAGTTCTGTGGTGTCACGATTTTCAGGAGTGTAGATCAGCTGTCCGATACTGATCACCACATTGCGGGTCAGACCCTCCCTGAAATCCAGCAGCTTGTCGAAGCGATCATTGACACTATTGAGCAGCTCTGGCACAGCCGGGTCGTCGCGGTAGGAGGACAGGTTGGGTGACACCCAGGACAGACGAATGCCATTGGTATAGTTCTGGTCAGTTTCCCCGAACAGGTCGTTTTCCAGATAGAGGTTGGTGGTCCAGGGTCTGTTTATCTGCGTTTCAGTGACGGTTTGCGCCGGGTCCGGAGTATTTTCATCTGTTGGTGTCATTGCGACGCAGGGTAGGGAGGCTGCCGACAGCAGGAGTGCTGCTAGGACAATAGTGGGGCAGTACTTCATGGTTCCCTCCGCTGTGAGGGTGCAGTATGGGGCCGTCAGAGGGGCAATGCCAGTTTTGGCATATGCGGGAGGAAAGCTGGCGATGGTCAGGGTCAAGGGGGTTTGCTACAGTCCCGCCCATCATTGCCGCGCCACAGGCCGCCACCATGCCCGCCAGCACAAGGACAGCCCCATGAGTCTCAAGGAATCCCAAAGCCAGTTTCATCTGCTGGGTTCGCGCCGGTTCCTGCCCCTCTTTGTCACTCTGTTTCTCGGCGCCTTCAACGACAATCTCTTCAAGAATTGTCTGCTGGTGCTGGCGGTTACCGCCGGTTTTTCCTCCACCGCAATGGACACCAACACCCTGGTGAATCTCGCCGCCGCCCTGTTTGTACTGCCGTTTTTCCTGTTCTCTCCCCTGGCGGGCCAGCTGGCGGACAAGTACGACAAGTCGGTGATTATCCGCCGCGTCAAACTGGCCGAGATTATTATCATGGGGTGCGGAGTGCTGGCCTTTATGGCCAACAGTCTGTGGGGTCTGCTGGCGGTATTGTTTGCCATGGGGGTGCAATCCACTTTTTTCGGTCCCATCAAGTACTCCATCCTGCCCCAGCATCTGCGTCCTGAAGAACTGGTGGCGGGCAATGCCCAGGTGGAGATGGGCACTTTTGTGGCCATTTTGCTCGGCACCCTGTTTGGCACACTGATTGCCGGCGTGGAGCACTCCCTGCCCTGGATCGGCACCGCCCTGATGGTGGTGGCGGTGGGCGGCTGGCTCGCCGGTCGCCAGGTGCCCGTTGCCGAACCCCACGCCCGCAATCTTCAGATCGACTGGAACCCGGCGCGGGAAATGCGCGAACTGGTCAAACTGGCGCGGGAAAAGCGTGCGGTGTGGCATGCCATTCTGGGTATTTCCTGGTTCTGGCTGCTGGGGCTTGCCTATCTGACCCAGACGCCAAACTTTGTGGTGCAGGTGCTGCGGGGGGATGTCACGGTTATCGCCCTGTTGCTGTGCGGTTTTACTGTGGGTATCGGTATCGGTTCACTGCTGTGCGACCGCATGAGCGGCCACAGGGTGGAAATTGGCCTGGTGCCCTTTGGCTCCCTGGGCCTGAGTATTTTTGGTATCGATTTGTATTTTGCCGCTGCGGGTTTTGCCCCCCAGGCAGAAACAGGTTTCTGGCAATTTCTCGCTACAGCCGGTGGTGTGCGTATCCTCCTTGACCTGGTGCTGCTGGGGGTGTTTGGCGGCTTTTATATAGTGCCACTGCAAGCCCTGATCCAGAGTCGCACCGGGGTGGAAAAGCGCGCCCGGGTGATTGCCTGCAACAATATTTTCAATTCCCTGTTCATGGTGATGGCGGGGGTGTTGGGAATGCTGTTTCTCGGCCTCGCCAAATTCTCGATTGCGGAGTTTTTTCTTGCCCTGGCCCTGATGAATATCGCCGTGGCGTTGTTCATCTACCGCCAGGTGCCGGAATTCACCCTGCGCTTTTTTGTCTGGCTGCTCAGCCACAGCCTCTACCGTGTCAGCCATCGGGGCCTGGATAATATTCCCGCCAAAGGCCCCGCAGTGTTGGTATGCAACCATGTCAGCTATGTGGATGCACTGATTCTGGCGGGTGCCATTCGCCGCCCGGTGCGTTTTGTCATGCACAAGTCCATTTACGATATACCCTTGCTGCACTATATCTTCCGCGCCGGTGGCGCCGTTCCCATCTGTTCCCGCCAGGACGATGAGCAGGTCTATGACGAGGCCATGACCCGCATCGCCCAATACCTTGCAGCGGGGGAGCTGCTGTGTATTTTTCCCGAGGGGCAGCTTACCCGGGATGGCAATATCGGCGAGTTTCGCCGTGGTATCGAGCGCATCGTGGCGGCAACACCGGTGCCGGTGGTGCCCCTGGCGCTGCGGGGGCTGTGGGGCAGTTTTTTCAGCCACCGTGGCGGCGTGTTCCGCTCCGGCTGGAAACTCTTCAGCCGTATCGATGTGGTGGCGGCTGCCCCGGTTGCTGCGGACAGGGTCAGTGCCGATGATCTTTACCATCGGGTATCCGGGCTGCGGGGCGACAAAAAATAATCGGTGCTCTCTGGCGGATGTCAGTGGGGCGTTGGCAAAAGTAAAAAAACAAGGGATGCCAGTATGAAGTTATCCAGCAAGATCCTGATCGGCATGACGGCGGGCATCGCCGTGGGTGCAGTGCTCAATATGCTGTCTGCGGCAGAAGGCAGTTTTGTTGCCAATCTCTCTGCCTGGGTAGTCACCAATATCTTCGATGTGGTGGGCAGTATTTTTGTCGCCTCCCTCAAGCTGCTGGTGGTGCCGCTGGTGTTTGTGTCCCTGGTGTGCGGCAGCAGCGCCATGGGGCTCAATGCCCGCATGGGCCAGATGGCGGGCAAAACCCTGGGGCTTTATCTGCTCACCACCGCCATTGCCATCAGCCTGGCGCTGTTGCTGGCCAATGTGATCAACCCCGGTATGGGTATCGAACTGGGGGATGGGGGTAAATTCCAGCCCGGCCCGGCCCCTTCCGTGAAAGAAGTGCTGATCAATATCTTTCCCACCAATCCGGTGCAGGCCATGGTGGAGGGCAATATGCTGCAAATCATCGTGTTCTCCATTTTGATGGGGGTGGCGATGACCCACAGCGGCGAGCCGGGGCGCAGGGTGCTGGAATTTTTCCAGAGCTTCAACGAAGTGATCATGACCATGGTGAACTTCCTGATGCACCTGGCCCCCTATGGGGTGTTCTGTCTGCTGGCCAAGCTGTTCAGCGAGTTGGGAATCGGCGCCATTCTCGATCTGGCCAAGTATTTTGGCACCGTGGTGCTGGTGCTGATGCTGCATATGCTGGGGGTGTATTCCCTGATCCTGAAGCTGTTCTCGGGGTTGAACCCGCTCACCTTTTTCAGGAATGTGCGCCCTGCCATCCTCTTTGGTTTCAGCACTGCCTCCAGTAACGCCACGATGCCCGTCACCATGAATGTGGCGGAAAAGCGCCTCGGCATAGACAACTCCATCGCCTCCTTCACTGTGCCCCTGGGCGCCACCATCAATATGGACGGCACCGCCATCATGCAGGGGGTGGCCACGGTGTTTATCGCCCAGGCATTCAATGTGGATATCAGTCTGGGCGGGTATCTGGCGGTGATTGCCACCGCCACCCTGGCGTCCATCGGTACGGCCGGGGTGCCGGGGGTGGGGCTGATTACCCTGGCCATGGTGCTGCAACAGGTGGGCCTGCCGGTGGAGGGCATTGCCCTGATTATCGGTGTCGATCGCCTGCTGGATATGATCCGCACCGCGGTCAATGTCACTGGCGACTGTATGGTGTCCACGGTGGTGTCCAAGAGCGAAAACCTCTTTGACAGTGCAGTTTTTGACGATGTGTCCGACCCTGACAGCTTCCAGCAGCCAGCGGTGCAACAGGCGCCGTCAGAAAATGCCTGAACTTTCCGGTTGCCTCGGGGACCATGGAACAGGTTGATACTGTCGTTATCGGCGCCGGGGTAGTGGGTCTGGCCTGCGCCCGGGCGCTGGCCCTGGCGGGGCGGGAAGTGCTTATCCTGGAACGGGAAAGCACCTTTGGCACCGGTATCAGCGCCCGCAACAGCGAGGTGATTCACGCTGGCCTGTACTATCCCCCCGGCTCCCTCAAGGCGACCCTCTGCGTGCAGGGCCGTGAACAGCTTTACCGCTATTGCCTTGAGCGGGGTGTCGGCCACGCCCGCACCGGCAAGCTGGTGGTTGCCACAGCTCCCGGCCAAGTGGCCGCGCTACAGACTATCCAGCGCCGTGCAGAGGCAAACGGGGTGACCAATCTGCGTCTGCTCAGGGGCGTTGACATTGTTGCCCTGGAGCCCCAGCTGGATGTTCAGGCCGCATTGCTGTCCCCTTCCAGCGGTATTGTCGACAGCGGCGGGCTGATGCTGAGCCTGCTGGGGGACGCGCAGCGGCACGGCGCTGTACTCGCCACCCATAGCAGCGTGAAGCGGGGCCTGGTGAGGGCTGCACAACAGGGTATCGAACTGGCGGTTGAAGACAGTGCTGGCGCTGGCATGACTGTGTTGGCACGCAGGGTTATCAATGCCGCAGGTCTGGATGCTCCGGCCTTTGCCGGCGCCCTGCAGGGCCTGCCTGAACATTCAGTACCCTGCACCTGGTTTGCCCGGGGCAGCTATTTCAGTTACAGCGGCAAAATCCCCTTCAAGCGACTGATTTACCCCCTGCCGGAACCCGGCGGTTTGGGGGTGCATCTCACCCTGGATCTGGCGGGGCAGGGCAAATTCGGGCCGGATGTGGAGTGGATCGACGCCCCGGATTTCAGGGTTGACACTGCCCGTAGCGAGCACTTTTACCGGGCAATTCGCCCCTGGTGGCCAACCGTTGACCCCGGGAAGCTGGTGCCCGCCTGGGCCGCAGTGCGCCCGAAACTGGCCGGCCCCGGGATGGCGGATGCAGACTTTCGCATTGATGGGGCACGGGTCCATGGGGTGCCGGGGCTGGTCAACCTGTTTGGCATTGAATCGCCGGGCCTCACGGCGTGTCTGGCCATTGCTGATCATGTTGCGGCCATGGTGTAAGCGCCAGGCCCTAACCAAACCAGCGCTGCATCTCTTCCAGCTTCAGGGCCTTTTTTGCCGCGCCATCCAGATCCCTCACCACCGCCCCCCGATCCAGCTGCACCAGACGATCCCCAAAGCGCAGCGCCTCGCTCAGGTTATGGGTAATGAGGATGGCGGTGAGCTGTCTGGTGGCAATGAGGCGCTGTGCCGTATCGAGCACTATGCGGGCAGAATTGGGGTCGAGGGCGGCGGTGGGTTCATCCAGCAGCAGAATGTCAGTGTGGTCCATGACGCTCATCAGCAGGGTCAGGGCCTGGCGTTGACCGCCGGAGAGCGTGCCCATGGGCTGTTGCAGCTTGTCTTCCAGCCCAAGTCCCAGCTGTGCAATCTGCTCCCTTACCCGCCGGGCAAAGGCTTCATTGATGCCGACGGTGAGTTTTTTTGCCTGGGTGCGCAGTGACGCCAGGCGGAAATTCTCCAGAATGGTCAAATCCGCAGCGGTGCCCGCCAGGGGATTCTGGAACACCCGGGCAATCCAGCGACTGCGCCGGTGCTCAGGCAGGCGGGTGACGGCCCTGCCTCTGATCAGTACCTCCCCCTCGCTGCACATGGTGGCTCCGGCAATCAGATCCAGCAGAGTGCTCTTGCCGGAGCCATTGCCGCCTATCAGCACCGTAAAGCTGCCGCTTTCCAACTGCAGGTTGGTGGGCTGCAACGCGGTGACTTCGGTGACGTCGCCGCGATTGAAGGTCTTGCTGGCGTGGCGCAGTTCTATCATGGCCTTGCGATGTCTTTTTTCAGTAGCCGGGGAATACCGACAATGGACAGCACGAACAGGGCGGTGACCATTTTCAGGAAATTGGGATTGACCCCCAGGGACAGCGCCGCCGCCAGCACCATCTGGAACAGGATGCAGCCCAGCACCACCGCCAGCAGCTGCCACCAGATGCGGCGAATGCCCAGCCACTGGATCAGGGCATCGCCGATCAGCACCGATCCCAGCCCCACCAGCACAATGCCGATGCCCATGTTGATGTCGGTGAAATTCTGGTACTGCGCCACCAGGAATCCGCTCAGGGCAGTCAGGCTGTTGGCCACCGCAAGGCCGATAATCTTCATGCGATTGATATTGACCCCCATGGCCCGGGCCATGGATTCACTGTTGCCGGTGGCCCGCATGGCAATGCCGAAATCCGTGCGCAGAAAATACGCCACCAGTGTCCCGAGCACCAGCACGAACAGCAGCCCAACCCACAGCTCGTTGTGGAGGCTGTTATCAAACAGGGCCAGAGCCTGGAATAGCGTTTGCACATTTACCAGGGGAATATTGGAGCGCCCCAAAATGGTCAGATTCACTGAATACAGCGCTGTCATCACCAGGATGCCCGCCAGCAGGGCTTCGATTTTCAGGCGGGTGTGTACCAGCCCGGTGAGGGTTCCCGCCACCGCTCCCGCCGCCACACTGGCCAGCAGCGTTGCCGCCAGGGGCCAGCCCTGCACCAGGGCAATCGCTGTTACCGCCGCGCCCAGGGTATAACTGCCGTCGGTGGTGATGTCGGGGATGCGGAAAATTTTCATGGTAATGAAAATTCCCAGCCCCATGGCGGACAGGCACAAGCCCAGCACCAGTGCGGAGATAAAAAATGCCATCAGGGAATGGGCTCGAAACCGGCGGGGATGGTCATGTTAAAGCGCCGCGCAGCTTCGGGGTTATAGAGTTGTTTGCGCAGTTTGACCATCTCCCAGCCCAGCCCGTTGGCGGAGTTGTTCTGTAAAAAAAGGGCCGCCTGCTGTCCCGCCTGATAACCCCATTGATAGATATCGGCCCCGTAGGCCGCCACAGCCCCCCGTTCAACCAGCCCCGCCTCGCTGGTAAAGATCGGCACCCCGGCCTGATTGCAGGACTTGAGAATGGTTTCAAAAGCGCCGAACACGGTGTTGTCCGGGTTGGCAAAAAAGGCGTCGATGTTTGCATTGAGCAGTGCGCCGGTGACCAGGTGCACATCAGCAGTGGTGTTCACAGGCCGCGCCACCAGTTCGGCACCCATCGCATTCGCCAGTGTTTGCAGCCGCTCATAGGCATAGACCGACTGGGGTTCTGACTGGTTGTAGAGCAGGCCGATGCGCAGGCTCGCCCCCGCTGGCTTCACCAGTTGCGGGATCAGTGCAAAGGACGTATCGATATAGTCGAGGTTTTCACCCACACCATAGAGGTTGGGCGGGTCCATGCCCTGGGCATCCTGCACCTGCATCAGTTCCGGGGTTGGCGCTACCATCATGAAGACGGGAATGTCCCGGGTATTTTGCAGGGCGGTGATGGTGGACAGGGACGGGCTGGTGGCCAGCAACGACACCTGTTCAGACACCATGTAACGGATAATCTGGGTGAGGGTTGGAATATCCCCCTGGGCGTTGCGGTAAATCAGCCTGATGGTGCCTTTGTCCGGGGAAAAACCACTGTCGTCAAGGGCCTGCAAAAAACCGTCCCTGGCCCGGGCGATGGTGCTGTCCTCAAAGGCATCCACAAAACCCACCGTAGGCACCCCCTGTGGTCCCCGCTCGCAAGCGGCCAGGGCGATCAATGCACAAATACCCAGCAGAATGCCCCGGCGGCGGTTTTTCATCAATAGATCCCAAGCGAACAAAGTGGCTTCGACAATAGCGCCAAGTCATATTTGTCGCAAGAATCCTTTGTGGCGCCGGTGGCTATCGCCAGATAAAAATTCGTTGCGGGTCTGAACCTGTGTATGGTTTGGGGAGAGGATCACTTTCCTGGGATCCCGTTTCCGTGGGGCCCTGAGAGGTCCCCGGAGAGAGCACCACAAAGAGCTGGAATAGGGTTGGCAGCCAATAAAAAACCCGGTAAAAACCGGGTTTTGTGTACAGTCTGGGATTTTCCCGGACTTTTAAATGGTGGAGGCGAGGGGAGTTGAACCCCTGTCCGTCAGCTCTCCGCCCTCGGCTCTACATGCTTATCCTGTCTTTGAATTTAACAGCGGGCTACCCGACAGGCAGGGAAGACCAACTGCGATTCCGGTAAGGTTTTAACAACGCTGCCCCGGACGAGCTTTGTTGCGATCTTATGAAGGTCGACGTCTGAGCGCTTTCACCCCCGAGGGAGATTCAGCTCCGGACGCATAAGCACGGCTCCGGTCAGGCGGCACTCTACTGGGGTTTAAGCAGCGAGTGCGTAGTTGTCGTCGTTGGCAACTATAGGTTTGCGACTCTGGATTTACGAGATTCGTCGCCATCTCGGCATGCACCTTGGGTTTTGTAACCGGCGTCGAATCCAAAACGCCCCCGGGTGTTTCTATCTTTCCATCTGGTGGATATCCCATACTGCAAACCCGGATACCCCTTTGATGGGGGCGAGTCTAGCACATTTCAAGTGGGGGATAGGGCCTGTGTGCGGAAAGAAGCTCAATGCAGAGCGGCTTCATTCCCGGAACAGGGCCGCACAGGCTCAGGCGTGGCGCAGGATGCGTTGCTTCTGGCGCTGCCAGTCGCGCTCCTTTTCGGTGTCGCGCTTGTCGTATTCGGCCTTGCCCTTGGCAAGGGCGATTTCGCATTTCACCATGTGTTTTTTCCAGTACAGGGCGGTGGCGACGCAGGTGTAGCCCTTTTGCTGAACTGCACCGGCTATCTTGTCGATTTCCCGCTTGTTGAGCAGCAGCTTGCGGTAGCGGGTGGGCTCGGTGACAAAGTGGGTGGAGGCGGTGTCGAGGGGGGTGATGACGGCGTTGAGCAGCCAGGCCTCGCCATCCTTGAAAAAGACATAGCTGTCCGTGAGCTGGGCTTTGCCCGCTCGCAGACTCTTTACTTCCCAGCCTTTTAAAGCGAGTCCAGCCTCGAACCTCTCTTCAATGAAGTAGTCGTGGCGGGCGCGTTTGTTGAGGGCGATGGTGGTGGAGCCGGAGTTCTGTTTTTTGGATTTTGTCGACATGGGCGCGATTATACGGGCTGCGGGTTGGAGTTCCTACTGTGGCGGCGGTTTTGTTGCCGCAAGCCACAGAGTACAATCCCGAAAAATTCCGAGGTTGAACCATGGTCGATGGAAGCAGGCGCCTGCACGGAACCTGGGCGAGCCGCTGGACGTTTATCCTCGCGGCAACCGGTTCGGCGGTGGGGCTTGGCAATATCTGGAAGTTTCCTTATATCGCCGGTGAAAATGGCGGTGGCGCCTTTGTACTGGTGTACCTGGGCTGCATTTTGCTGGTGGGGGTGCCGGTGATGATGGCGGAGGTGATGCTCGGTCGTCGCGGGGGCATGAGTCCCATCAACGCCATGGCGAATGTGGCCCGGGAAGCGGGTGTCAGACCCCTGTGGGGTGCCATTGGTTGGCTGGGGGTGGTGGTGGGTCTGCTGATTCTGTCCTACTACGGCGTTATTGCCGGTTGGGCGCTGAATTATGTGATGGAAATGGCCAGCGGCAGTTTGCAGGGCGCCAGTGGCAAGGAGTCTGCAGCGAAGTTTTCCACACTGCTGGCGGATCCGCAGCGGTTATTGCTGTGCCAGACGGCGTTTATGATGCTGACCATGGCGGTGGTGATCGGCGGTGTTACCCGTGGGCTGGGGGTTGCGGCGCGGGTCATGATGCCTATGCTGTTTGTCCTGCTGCTGGTATTGATTGGGTACGCCATCAAGACCGGTGATTTTGCTGCCGGAGCGCGCTTTCTGTTCAGTTTTCGCGCTGAAAGTCTGAGCTGGGGCGGTGTGCTGGAGGCTCTCGGCCATGCTTTTTTCAGTCTCAGCCTCGGCATGGGTGCGATCATGGCCTACGGCGCCTATATGCCGGAGGGGGCGCCCATTGGCCGCACAGTGGTGACCATTGCCTTTCTCGATACCCTGGTGGCGCTGATGGCGGGGATGGCGATTTTTCCCATGGTGTTTGCCACGCCAGGCATGGAACCAGACGCCGGCCCCAGCCTGATGTTTCAGACCCTGCCGGTGATTTTCGGCAATATGCCCGGCGGGCTGTTTTTTGGCACCCTGTTTTTTGTGCTGGTCACCATCGCCGCCTGGAGTTCCTCCATTTCCCTCATGGAGCCCGGCGTTGCCTGGCTGATTGAGTCGAAAGGCTTTAACCGGGTATCTGCCAATCTGCTGCTGGGCACTTTTTGCTGGTTGCTGGGAATTGGCACTGTGCTGTCCTTTAACGTCTGGCAGGAGTACACCGTCGCGGGCAATACGTTTTTTGATGTGATGGATTTTGTCACCGCCAGTGTGATGCTGCCATTGATCGGCCTGCTGATTGCCCTCTTTGCCGGGTGGGTGATGAAGCCGGCTCTGGCCAGGCAGGCGTTGGGCGACAGCGCCCCAAGGTTGCTGGCCGTTTGGCACTGGTTGTTGCGCTATGTGTCGCCCCTGGCTATCGGGGTGATTTTTGTGTTTGGCCTTTACAACAAGTTTGCCTGATATGTTGACTACAATTCAGCGCAGCGCCCTGGTGCTGCATTCCGCCGAGGAAATGTACAACCTGGTCAATGATGTGGGCAGTTATCCCGGGTATATGGAGGGCTGCAGCAGCGCCGAGATCCTTGAGCAGGGTGAGGATTTTATGGTGGCACGGCTGGATTTGCGCAAAAAAGGCGTGAATTACAGTTTTACCACCCGCAACAGCCTCAAGCCATTTGAAGAAATTCGCATGGAACTCCACAGCGGCCCTTTCAGGCAATTGCGCGGCACCTGGTTGTTCAAGCCCTTGTCGCCACAGGCCTGCAAGGTGAGTCTCAATCTGGAGTTTGAGGCCAACAGTGGCCTGATGGGCATCGCCGCCACCAGTCTTTTTGCCGGTGTGGCCAATAATCTGGTTGCCGCGCTTACCCACCATGCGGCGTCTACTTACGGGAAAAAGGTGTGAACAATCCTGACAATTTCATTTCTGTTGAAGTGGCCTATGCGCTGCCCCACAAGCAAAAACTCGTAGCCTTGAGGGTGCGTGCCGGGACCACTGCCCTGCAGGCGGTTGAGCTGTCGAATATCGGCGGTGAATTCCCCGAGGCGGATATCAACAATTCGGCCATGGGCATTTTTGGTCAGGCGCTCGGCTCAAAAGGGCTGGCTGCTCCGGCGGACTATGTACTTGAACCCGGTGACCGGGTGGAGATCTACCGCCCCTTGCAGGCGGACCCCAAGGAAGTGCGCAAGCAGCGGGCGGAAAAGGCCCGCCGCGAACGGCAATAGCGCAAGATCCGGGTTTTTCAAGCCAGTTTCTTGCCTTTGCCGGCCTTTGCGGATGAACCACCCTGCCGCGAAGATGCTGGTGGCAAGGCTTGCCAGGTGGCACCAGTGTAGGGCAGCCTGAGCAACGCTTCGATGGCCTGTAGCGCTTCACTCCAGAAGGGTTCGGGAGCGGGGTAGGGTGAGGGTGTCATGCGGCTCAGGTGGTGCCACTCACCGAGGGCGCCAAAGAACAGCTCAGAGGCCAGCCGCAGCCTCACCATCAGTACCTCACCGGGAAGGTAATTGAAATGACTGGCCAGGCGCTGGATGATTTCATCATAGGCGGGCTGCGGAACCTTGGTGCTCATGTGCGGGTGATTGTTGATATCAAACTGCATCAGGCGCGAGCTGAACAGGGAGCAGCTTTTTTGCGCCACCTCGTCAAAATCTTCCACTACCGGCATATACAAAGCCACCAGTAGTTGGGGTACTGAAACATTCCCGTTGCTGTCCCTGGCGGCATCCAGGCGGCTTTTGCGGCTTATGTCCAGTGCAGGCAGGCGCATGTCATACACCGCCTGGATCAACCCTTCCTTGGTGCCAAAGTGGTGTTGCACTGCGGAGCTGTTGGCCTGGCCAGCGGCACTGACAATCTGGCGCAGGGATACGGCATCAATGCCCCGCTCCCCAAACAGGCGCTCGGCGGTAAGCATCAGTTTTTGTGCGCCCTTGGAATGCAAATTGAAAGCATCTTTCTTCTTGCCAGGCTGTTTATTATTTTGCTTGGGGTGCTCTGTCATCACTTTGGTGTTCTCTCAAAATGGCAGTGAATAATAAAAGGAATCTGCAAGTTAACTCACAACGGGGCAAGTTACCCGGCATTGGGTTATAAAATCAACTCTCATTGCAGCTATGGCTATTGTAACCACCGTAAATAATCTGCGATCTTAATGCGTTTGACTTAAAACTGGGGTGCTTTTACTCTTGCCTGCCGGTATCAACCCATAACAATGCACAGTTTGCAGGAGAAAATTCATGACACTAGAAGTCAGATCCCCCCCGATTGTCCCGCGTCCCTATCCTGCCCGCACTGGCAAATTGCCCTGGAGCAAGGACGAAATCACGCCCAGGTGGCTCACCAGTGTATTCCAGAACAAGTACCCTGGCGTGGTGGTGGAGGCCATGGAGGAGCTGCAGTTTATCGACAGCCACACCTCCAAGCTGCGCATGAAGCTGCATTTCAATCAGGCTGGCAAGGCCGCCGGGCTGCCGGAGCAAATGTGTCTCAAGTCCAATTTTTCCGGCGACTTCGCCGACGTCGATATCTGCATGCTGGAAGCCCAGTTTTACCACTTTTTTGGCGACAAGATGACGGTGCCCGTGCCTACCTGCTACTACGCCGACTGGGATGACGACGGCAAGGGGCACGGGGTGATCATCCTTGAAGACCTCACCCTGCGAGGCGGAAGTTTCGGCTTCAGTCTCGATGATGTGGGCGTTGATGGTGTGGCCAAAGCCCTCGAAGGGATGGCCCAGATGCACAGCGATCTGTGGAACAGTCCCTTGCTGGATCAGCCCTGGCTTCCCGTGTCCATGGCCACTCCCATCGACAACGACCAGATCCGCATCATGCAGCGCTGGATCGACCTCAACCTCGAAAGCCCCACCGTGCGCGCCATCCTGCCCCAGCACTACCTGGACGACCCGGGCAAGCTGCAGCGTGCATTCGACGCCCTGGCGGAGTGGGAGCATTCCCGCAACCACCCCTATTGCATCAATTTGGGTGACTGCCACCAGGGCAACACCTACAAGCTGCCCAGCGGCGAGCGCATGTGGATGGACTGGCAGCTGGTGCGCAAGGGCCGTCCCTGGCGCGATCTGACCTACTTCACCGTCGGCGCGCTGTCCATCGAACAGCGCCGCTCTTCCGAGCGCGAGCTGATCAAACACTATAGGGAATGCCTGCTGGCCCGGGGGCTTGACGGTGTGCCCAGCGCTGAGGAGATTTTCGAACAGTACCGACGCTGGGTGGTGTACGGCATGCAGGCCTGGGTCGCCAATTATGACCAGTGGGGCCAGAAAGGGCTGCCCATGAACGAGCGCTTTTTCACCGCAGGCGAAGATCTGGATACCTGGAAGGCGCTATTGGGTGCCTGATCAAACGGATTTTGTTGTCGAGTGGCTTGTGCCAGCCCACACTGGCTACTTGTTGGAGAGGGTGAAACAGTGTCCGCTTCAACAGGATGATCAGAGGCATTTTCATAAACCCTTAGAAGAGTGAATCCATGGACAGTAAAAAACTGGAAGGCCGGGTCGCCATTGTCAGTGGCTCCGGTGCCAATATCGGCGAAGCCTGTGCCCGCGCCCTGGCTGCAGCGGGAGCCAAAGTGGTGTTGGCGGATATCAACATCGACGGTGCAACCAAAGTAGCACAGGATCTTTGCGACAGCGGTGGAGACGCCTTTGCCTGGCGCCTGGACTTGGTGGACGAGGACAATATTCGCGGCCTGGCCGCTGCGGTAGTGGAACGCTACGGGCGCATCGACATTCTTCACAACAACGCCGCTGACACCCGCATAGCACAGATGGCTGCCGATGGCCCCATCACCGAGCTGGCCGCCGACGTGTGGGACCGCGCCTATCTGGTCAACGCCCGCGGCACCATGCTGATGATCAAGCACTGCGTGTCGGTGATGGTCAAGGGTGGCGGCGGCTCCATTATCAATACCAGCTCCGGCACATCGATCCTGGGGGATGTGTTCAACCCGGCCTATTCATCCTCGAAGGCGGCAGTTAACGCCCTGACCCGAAACGTCGCAGCCCAGTTTGGCAAACAGAATATCCGTTGCAACGCCATCCTCCCCGGCATGATTGTCACGCCCCTGGCTAAAGAGATGCTGCCGCAATCGATGCTGGATATGCTTGAACGGCACACGCTGTTGCCACGGCTTGGTCGCCCCGACGATATCGCTGGCGCTGTGGTCTTTCTAGCCTCCGATGACGCCAGCTTTATCACTGGCCAGCTGTTCTCTGTGGATGGCGGCATTACTACCCATCAGCCTTTTGTGGGTGAAGTGCTTGCCCAGATGAGTTAAGGATTTGTCATTACAAAAAAACCCGCCATTTGGCGGGTTTTTTTGTAATAAAGGGGGATTTCAGGGCACTGTGAAAATCAATTCATGGTGGCGTCAGTGGATACGCCATCAGCCTTTTTGCTGCTGGCGCCTGCCGGCGCATAGTCGCCGCGGATATTGGTCAGCTTGCCCTCGGAAAAGAATACGGTAACCTGTTCACGCTTCAGGTCGCCGTTGGATTTTTTGACACTGTAGTAATAATCCCAGCGGTTCTGGTGGAAGCTGTCCGCCACCAGCGGGGTGCCCATGATAAAGCGTACCTGGGACTTGGTCATGCCGGGACGCAGCTGGTTGACCATGTCCTGGGTGATGATATTGCCCTGTTGAACCTCAACACGGTGTATGCCGGGAAACTGAAAATAGGTACAGCCGGACACCAGGGTCAGGCTGAACAGCAGGGTGAGAGCGAGTCGTGAAGGCATCTTGGGGTTCCAGTATCCGGTGCGAAGGTGGATAATACCCGCTCGATACACCAGAGAGAAGGGGCGTCAGATAATGGCCGGTGAAAATCAGGAGCTGCGCAAGGCGGGGCTCAAGGTGACCCTTCCCAGGGTGAAGATTCTGCAGATCCTCGAAAACGCCGAACAGCGTCACCTCACAGCGGAGGATGTCTATCGCTCACTGCTTGAGGCGGGGGATGATGTAGGCATTGCCACCGTGTACCGGGTGCTTACCCAGTTTGAGTCCGCAGGGCTGGTGGAGCGCCACAATTTTGACAGCGGCCCGGCTGTGTACGAAATCGACCATGGAGAGCATCACGATCATATGGTGTGCACCGTTACCGGTGATGTCATCGAATTCCACAGCGACGAGATAGAAACCCTTCAGCACAATATCGCTTCAGACATGGGTTATGAAGTGGTTGGCCACAGTCTGGTGCTTTACGTCAAACCCCTGAAAGCTTCCGGGGCCAAATAGGCCCAGCCGTTTCCTGCCTGTATTATTCCTTCGACAGTCTCAGCATTTCCTCGGCATGGGCGCGGGTTTGTGCAGTGATGGTGGCACCGCCGAGCATGCGGGCGATTTCATCCACCCGCTGATTGGCAGCCAGTGACACAAGCCGACTTTCGACCACTGTGCCATTGCTGTGTTTGCTGGCCACCATGTGCTGGTGGGCGCAGCTCGCCACCTGGGGCAGGTGGGTCACACAGATAACCTGGCCTTTCTCCCCCAGCTGACGCAACAGGCGTCCCACTACCTCGGCCACAGCGCCGCCAATACCCACGTCCACCTCGTCAAACACCAGGGTGGGTATAGCCGTGTGCTGTGCTGCCACCACCTGTATGGCCAGGCTGATACGGGACAACTCACCACCGGAAGCAATGCGGATCAGGGGGCGGTGGGGCTGGCCCGGGTTGGTGCTGAGTTTGAATTCAACGGTTTCGCGCCCCTGGGGGGTATGGCCGCCGGTGGGAGTCAAGTCCACCAGCAGGCTGGCGTTGGCCATGGCGAGGCTGGCGAGCTGCTGATTCACCGCGTCGGCAAAGCGCTTGGCGGCTTTTTTGCGCAGGGCACTGAGTTTTCCCTCTGCGCCGTTGAGTGCTGCCTCCAGGCTTGCCTCCTGCTCACGCAAACCCTCAATACCGCCCTGGCCTGCACTGAGGCTGTCAAGTTCATGGCGCAGTTGGCGGTGCAGTTCGGCCAGGGCCTCCGGTTTGACCCGGTGCTTGCGGGCCAGCTGGTAGACAAGGCTCAAGCGCTCTTCCACCTCCAGCAGGCGCTCCGGATTGAGGTCAAAGCTGTCGATATGGCGCTGGATTTCCCGGGCGGCTTCGTCGAGCTGAATAAGGGCTGAATCCAGCAGATTCTCTGCTTCCACCAGGTAGCTGGTTTTATCCGGCAGAACCTGCAACAGGTGAAGTGCCTGCCCCAGCAGTGTGCGGGCGTCCCCCTGTTCGCCATCGCGGCAGAGGGTGAGTGCGGCATGGCTGTCGCGCAGTATCTGTTCGGCGTTGGCCAGCAGGTGCTGTTCCTTTTCCAGCTGGGCCAGTTCGTTTTCGCCCAGCGCTAACGCATCCAGCTCCTCCGCCTGGAAGTGCAACAGCGCCCGCCGCGCTTCTATCTCGTCCGCATGACTTTCCAGGTCTTCAAGGCGCTGCTTGACCCCGTGCCAGTCGCGATACAGATGGGTAACGTCAGCGGCGAGGGTTTCGCCGTCAGCGAATAGATCCAGCAGGCGGCGATGGGTGTCGCGCTTGAGCAGAGACTGGTGCTCGTGCTGGCTGTGAATGTCGATCATCAGCTCCCCCAGTTGCTGGAGCTGCTGCATGGTAGCGGGCTGGCCGTTGATAAAGCCCCGCGAACGGCCTTCAGTGGTGATGATGCGGCGGATCAGGCACTCGCTGCCTTCGGCCAGATCGTTTTCCCCCAGCCAGGCTGAGGCCAGAGCATTGCTGTCAACGGCAAACACGGCGCTGACCTCGGCGCGGTCTGTGCCGGCGCGGATGCGGTCAGTATCGCCGCGATCACCCAGCGCCATGCCAAGGGCATCCAGCACCAGGGATTTGCCCGCGCCGGTTTCCCCTGTGATGGTGGTCATACCGGGGCTGAACTCCATATCCAGGTGCTCAACCAGGGTGAAATTTTTGATGGTCAGGGATGTCAGCAAAGGTGATCTGTCCTGAAGAGCAAGTGTGGGTGCCAGCGTTGGGTGCCAGCTATAGGTATCAGTTCCGCCGTCATTTATACCGGAACTGGGTGGGTGATAACAGACGCCCACCCTTGAATAATCACCGGTTGGCCCAATATTGCCCCTATCTGCCGAAAACCTTATGGAGACTGAGTGTGTCAACAGAAGATCAACACCACCACGACAAAGAAATATTGCCGGAAGAACATGCCGATGGTGCCACTGAAGGCCAGGCACCTGTTGATGAAGCCGCTCTGGCTGCGGAAGAAATACGTGAAGCCGATGCAGAGCCATCCCTTCAGCTGGAAATCGACAACCTCAAGGAAAAATTGCTGCTGGCCCATGCAGAAATGCAGAACCTGCGGCGTCGCACGGATCGCGATGTGGAAAATGCCCACAAGTTCGCCCTCGACAAATTCGTGGGCGACCTGGTGCCCGTGGTCGACAACCTGGAGCGGGCCGTGGCCGCCATCGATCGCAGCGACGAAACCTTTGCCACCCTGGCGGAAGGTGTCGACCTGACTCTCAAGAACCTCCTCGACGTGCTGCGCCGCTTCAATGTGGAGCGCATTGATCCCAAAGACCAGTCCTTCAACCCTGAGCTGCACGAAGCGGTGGCCACCGCGCCAATCCCCGGTGTGGCGGCCAATACCGTGATTGATGTATTGCAGAAAGGATATCTGCTCAATGGTCGCCTGGTAAGGCCCGCCATGGTGGTGGTGGCCAAGGAGACCTGAAACTCGCCCGCTCCTGGCGCAAACAGGACAATCAATAGCTGAAATGTGTGGTCCGGCCTTGAAATATCCCCTGCCGCACCAATATAGCCAGCAAGCAACCTGAAACTCTTTGTGGAGAAAACCGGAATGGGAAAGATAATTGGAATTGACCTGGGTACCACCAACTCCTGCGTAGCAGTGCTGGAAGGTGGCAAGGCTCGCGTTATTGAAAATGCCGAAGGCACGCGCACCACGCCGTCCATCGTGGCGTTTACCGAGGACGGTGAAATCCTGGTGGGCCAGGCGGCCAAGCGCCAGTCCGTGACCAACCCCCACAACACCCTCTACGCCATCAAGCGCCTGATTGGCCGTCGCTTTGACGACGCGGTTGTCCAGAAGGACATCGGCATGGTGCCCTACAAAATCGTCAAGGCCGACAATGGCGATGCCTGGGTGGATGTCAAAGGCGACAAGAAAGCCCCGCCGCAGATTTCCGCCGAAGTGCTGAAAAAGATGAAGAAAACTGCCGAGGACTACCTCGGTGAGCCGGTCACCGAAGCGGTGATCACCGTGCCTGCCTACTTCAACGACTCCCAGCGCCAAGCCACCAAGGATGCCGGTCGTATCGCCGGTCTCGACGTCAAGCGCATCATCAACGAGCCCACCGCTGCGGCGCTGGCCTACGGCATGGACAAGGCCGGCGGCGACCGAGTGATTGCCGTCTACGACCTGGGTGGTGGTACCTTCGATATCTCCATCATCGAGATTGCCGATGTGGATGGCGAGAAGCAGTTTGAAGTGTTGTCCACCAACGGCGACACCTTCCTCGGTGGTGAGGATTTCGACATGGCTCTGATCAATTATCTGGCGGATGAGTTCAAGAAGGAAAGCACCATTGATCTGAAGGGCGATGCCCTGGCCATGCAGCGCCTGAAAGAAGCCGCTGAAAAAGCCAAGATTGAGCTGTCCTCCAGCCAGCAGACCGAGGTGAATCTGCCCTATATCACCGCCGATGCCACTGGTCCCAAGCACCTGGTGGTGAAGCTGACCCGCTCAAAACTGGAATCCCTGGTGGAATCCCTGGTCAACCGCTCCCTTGAACCCCTCAAGATCGCCCTCAAGGATGCCGGTAAAACCACTGCCCAGATCGATGAGATCATTCTCGTCGGCGGCCAGACCCGCATGCCCCTTGTGCAGCAAAAAGTGACTGATTTCTTCGGCAAGGAGCCACGCAAAGACGTCAACCCCGATGAAGCTGTGGCCGTAGGTGCCGCCCTCCAAGCCGCTGTGCTCTCTGGCGATGTCAAGGATGTGCTGCTGTTGGACGTGACACCGCTGTCCCTGGGTATCGAAACCATGGGCGGCATTGCCACCCCGCTGATTGAGAAGAACACCACCATCCCCACCAAGAAGTCCCAGGTGTTCTCCACCGCCGACGACAACCAGACCGCTGTGACCATCCATGTGGTGCAGGGCGAGCGCAAGCAAGCTTCCCAGAACAAATCCCTGGGCCGCTTTGACCTGGCGGATATTCCCCCGGCGCCGCGCGGTCTGCCGCAGATCGAGGTGACTTTTAACATTGACGCCAATGGTATCCTCCATGTGTCCGCCAAGGACAAGGCCACCGGCAAGGAGCAATCCATCGTCATCAAGGCGTCTTCAGGTCTGTCTGATGCCGAGATTGAGCAAATGGTGCGCGATGCCGAGGCCAACGCGGCGGAAGACAAAAAGTTCGAGGAGCTTGTCCACGCCCGCAACGGTGCCGACAGCCTGGTCCACGCCGTGACCAAGACGCTTGCCGAGGCCGGTGACAAGGCCACAGACGACGAAAAGGCAGCCATTCAGGGCGCCATCAAGGAAGTGGAAGAGGCCCTTAAAAGCGACGACAAAGACGTCATCGAAGCAGCCACTGCCAAGTTGTCTGAAGCCTCCGCCAATCTGGCCCAGAAACTTTACGCCGAACAGGCCCAGGGCGATGCCGGTTCTGCCGACGCTGGCGGCAGCGACAAGCCTGCCGAAGATGTGGTGGATGCCGAGTTCGAGGAAGTGAAGGATACCGACAAAAAGTAAGCACATTGCGCGAGATGTGAGACGGGAGATGAGGGTTGCCCCCGTCTCCCGTTTCCCGTCGAACATCTCCCCTACCAAGAGGTTTGATACACCTCTTTTTTGCATTTGAGGCTGGAAACACCGAATGGCTAAACGGGATTACTACGAAATACTGGGCGTCGACAGAAATGCCACAGACGCCGACATCAAAAAGTCCTACCGGCGGGTGGCGATGAAATATCACCCCGACCGCAATTCCGACGATCACGACGCCGAGGACAAATTCAAGGAGGCCTCGGAAGCCTACGAAGTGCTCTCCGATGCCGACAAGCGTGCCGCCTATGACCGCTTTGGTCATGAGGGCCTCACCAATGGTGGTGGTCATGGTGGCACTGGTGGTTTCAGCGATATTTTCGGCGACGTGTTTGGCGATATCTTCGGTGGGGGTGGCGGTGGCCGCAGTCGCGGCGGCCCGGCTCGGGGATCTGACCTGCGTTACAACCTTGAGCTCGATCTGGAGGAGGCGGTGCGTGGCACCACAACCACCATCCGTGTGCCCAATCTGGTCAGTTGTGAAACCTGTGATGGCAGTGGCGCCCGCAAGGGCACCCAGCCGACCTCCTGCGGCACCTGCGGCGGTGTCGGTCAGGTGCGTATGTCCCAGGGCTTTTTCTCTGTGCAGCAAACCTGCCCCAAATGCCGGGGTCGCGGTGTGCTGATCACTGATCCCTGTGGTTCTTGTCACGGCCAGGGTCGCCGTGAGGAGGTCAAGAACCTGTCTGTGAAAGTGCCTCCCGGTGTCGATAACGGCGATCGCATTCGACTTACCGGAGAAGGTGAGGCGGGGGCTACCGGCGGCCCCTCTGGCGACCTTTATGTGCAAATCTCGGTGCGCGAGCACGACATCTTTCAGCGCGATGGCCGCAATCTCTACTGCGAAGTGCCCATCAGTTTTGTGGATGCAGCGCTGGGCGGCGAGCTGGAAGTCCCCACTCTGTCCGGCAAGGTGAAATTGAAAGTGCCGCCGGAGACCCAGACCGGACGTCTGTTCCGGCTGCGTGGCAAGGGCGTGCCCAGCGTCCGCGGTGGCGGCCTTGGCGATCTGCTGTGCCGAGTGGTGGTGGAGACTCCGGTCAATCTCAGTGCCCGCCAGAAGGAATTGCTCGAAGAATTCCATCTGGATCTCAAGGGGCAGAAAAACTCACCCCGTCAGACCACCTGGTTTGAAGGCGTCAAAAAATTCTTTGACGGGTTTACAATGTAGGCGAATGGGAGACGGGAGACGGGAGATGAGAGACAT